>C687J35021_10002498_pt1 | contig 13050 bp, 11 predicted proteins | sample RifCSPhighO2_12_FD_35021 | JGI IMG/M metagenome (IMG submission 35021)
CTGCGCGCCATTGGCCCTGAGGCCGCACGCCTCTCGATGGGCTTGAAAAGATGCTGGATAATAAAGCATGACCCGCGCAACGGCTAGCGCCGTCGGAGACCCTTGCAATGCCTGATCAAGATGTACGCCTGAAACACCTGGAAAACTGGCTCGAACCGCAACTGGCCGCGCTGTTTGCGGCGAAGGACTGGGGCGCTGTACCCGCGGCCACGCTGACCTCTGCCAGCAGCGACGCCAGTTTCCGGCGTTATTTTCGCTGGCAGGACGGCGAGCGCAGCCTGATCGTGATGGATGCGCCACCGCCGCAGGAAAACTGCGCGCCCTTCGTCAACATCGCCGCCCTGCTGGCCGAGGCGGGCCTCAATGTGCCGCAGATTCTTGCCGCCGACCTGGAGCATGGCTTTCTTTTGCTCAACGACCTGGGCCGGCAGACCTACCTGGATGTGATCACCGCGGAGAATGCCGACCCCCTGTTCTCCGACGCCCTGCAGGCGCTGCTGGCCCTGCAGCAGTTGCCGCTGGACCGCGGGCTGCCGAGTTACGACGAGGCCTTGCTACGCCGCGAACTGCAGCTGTTCCCCGAGTGGTACGTGCAGCGCCATCTGGAGATCGAGTTCGACGAGGCTCAGCAGGCGGCCTGGCAGCGGGTCAGCCAGTTGCTGATCGACAGCGCCTTGGCTCAGCCGAAGGTGCTGGTGCATCGCGACTATATGCCGCGCAATCTGATGCACAGCGCGCCCAACCCAGGCGTGCTGGATTTTCAGGATGCGGTCTACGGCCCGGTGACCTATGACGTCACCAGCCTGTTCAAGGATGCCTTCCTGAGCTGGCCCGAGGCGCGGGTGCGCGGCTGGCTGGAAAATTACTGGCAACAGGCGCGGGCTGCGGGTGTCCCGGTGCAGGCTGACTTTGAGGACTTCCTGCGCGCCAGCGATCTGATGGGCGTGCAGCGTCACCTCAAGGTAATCGGGATATTCGCGCGTATCTGCCATCGCGACGGCAAGCCCAGATACCTGGGCGATGTGCCGCGTTTCTTTAGCTATATAGAAGCAGTGCTGGCGCGGCGGCCGGAATTGGCCGAACTGGGCGAATTGCTGGCCAGCCTGCCGCGTGTCGCCCAGGTGCCTGCATGAAGGCGATGATCCTGGCGGCCGGCAAAGGCGAGCGCCTGCGCCCGTTGACCCTGCATACGCCCAAACCCCTGGTGCAAGCCGGCGGCGTGCCGCTGATCGAGTACCACCTGCGCGGCCTCGCCGCAGCGGGTTTTACCGAGGTGGTGATCAACCATGCCTGGCTTGGCCAGCAGATCGAGGACCATCTGGGCGACGGTGCACGCTTCGGCCTGAGCATTGCCTATTCGGCCGAGGGCGAGCCGCTGGAAACCGGCGGCGGCATTTTCCAGGCCCTGCCGCTGCTGGGCGATCAGCCCTTTGTCCTGGTCAATGGCGATATCTTTACCGACTACCCTTTCGCCGAGTTGCGCCGCCCGCTCGCCGACCTGGCCCACCTGGTGCTGGTGGATAACCCGGGGCATCACCAGGCAGGGGATTTCTGCCTGCGCGACGGTCAGGTTGGCGATGCCGAGTCAGGCCAGGACCAGCCGTGCCTGACCTACAGCGGCATCGCGGTGCTGTCGCCTGCCTTGTTTAGCGGTTGCCATGCCGGTGCCTTCAAATTGGCCCCCTTGCTGCGTGCCGCCATGGCCCGTGGGCAGGTCAGTGGTGAACGCTTCGCCGGGTGCTGGGTGGATGTTGGCACCCATGAGCGCCTGGCCGAAGTCGAGCAACTGCTCGCGGCGAGGCGCTGAGATGCTCTGGCCGGTCACCGTGCTGGGGGCTGTCGCGGGCCTGGCGCTAGCCAGCATTCCCGGGGCTCTGCTGGGCGGTTTGCTCGGCCAGGTGCTGGACCGGCGCATGCGCCTGAGCAATTGGGCGGCCCTGCGCGAGCGTCTCGGTGGCAAGGCCGCACCGCGTGATGACGAGCTGCTGTTTATCCTTCTCGGCCGCCTGGCCAAGTGCGAGGGGCGGGTGTTGCAGGTGCATATCCAGCAGACCCGTGCGGAAATGCAGCGCCTGGGCCAGGATGCCGAGGCGCAGCGTCGGGCCATTGCCGCCTTTGCCCGGGGCAAGACCGGGCGCGATAACCTGCGTGCGCCGCTGCGGCGTCAGCGCGCCCATAGCGACGCGTTACTGCGTGCCTGCTGGCGTATGGCCTGGGTCGACGGTCGGGTCGGCCAGGCCGAGCGCGAGCTGATTCTGCTATGGGGCAAATGGCTGGACGTGCCCGCGGCCGCTCAGCAAGTGCTGAGCGATGCCTATGCGCCGCGCCAGCAGGGGCCGCTGGCGTCGCCGCTCGGCAGCGGTTACCAGCAGGCCCTGACATTGCTGGGGGTTGCGATCGACGCAGAACCGGCGCAGATCAAGAAAGCCTATCGCCGTCTGTTAAGCCGCCATCACCCGGACAAACTGGCCGGCAGCGGCGCAACCCCGGAGCGGGTGCGCGAAGCCACCGAGCGCACCCGTGAACTGCATCAGGCCTATGACCTGATTCGCCAGCGTCAGGGCTTTCGCTAGCCGGCAGCGCCCTCACTTGGCTTGAAGCTTCAGCGTCAGCCAGCCCCTTATGCGGCGGTACAGCTGTTCCTGTTCCGCCTCGAGATTGCCGGGCAGGGCCTTCATCGCGATCTGGATATAGCTCGGGTGCTTCTGCCGCTTGCTCGCCTGCATGCGCCGGCTGGCGGCCTGGCGGTCGAGCAGTTGGTCCTTGTAGTAGAAGTCGCCGGTGGCCAGTTGCAGTTGCGGGATCAGCTCATCCAGCGGCGGGCTATAGCCGGCGGGCACGTTGGCGGCCACCACCAGCAGATTGCGCACTTCGGCCGGCTGGCGCTCGGCCAGGTAGCGGGCGGCCCAGTAGGCACCGCTGCCATGGCCGAGCAAAACGATGCTTCTGGCCTGCTGTTGGGTGGCAAAGGCGATGGCCGACTCGATCCGTGCCAGCACCCGTTCGGTGTGGGCTTTTTGCTGCTCTTGCGCCGTGGGCGGGGCGTCTGCCGCTGGGGCCGGAGCGGGCTCTTCGCTGCTGGCTGGCGCGCTGTCCGGTGCCTCTTCCTGCGCGGTATCGACGCTGACCGGCGCAGGCTCGGCGACCAGTTCGGTGCTGCGCGGCGCAGGCATGTCGCTGTTGGGGTCCGGCAGGCTCAGGCTCAGGCTGTGCCAGCCGGCATTGGGCAATTTGCGCCGCAGCGGGCCGACACTCTGGGCGCTGTCGGGGTTGCCATCGTCCCCCGGCAGGAGGATCACCACGCCACTGGGCTCGCCGACATTGGCCGGCAGCCAGAGGGTGAGAAAGCGCTCATCTGCCGCCTGCAGGTGCTGCTGCTCCTTGGTCTGCAGGCGCTGTTCGAGGGCCAGGGCCTCGACCTCGCTGCGCTCGGCCAGGGGTGGGCGCTGCAGCTCCTCGGTTGTCGGGTCCGGCTGCTCGCCGCCGCTTGCGTCCAGGGCGGCCTGCTGGGCCAGCAGCGGTGTGGTCAGCAGCGTCAGCAGCAGGGTCGAGGTAGCCGTCAGGCTGGGGATCAGGCGGGGCATAGGGCATTCCTCGATAAGGCTGGGCCACCAGAGCCTAATCCCTGGGCGTGTCTTTGTCAGGTGTGGGTTGGTCTTAGCAGGCGAAGACTGGAGTAATGTAGGGCACAGAGGGGCTCAAGCCCCCTGGTGGTCAATTTTCAGGAGTGTCCCGGCGTTGTCACGCATTTTGCTTTTTCTCTTTTTGTGGCCCGCGGCGCTCTGGGCGGACAGCTCGGTGTTGCCGCTGCGTCCGGCTTTTAACGCCGAGCAGCGCAGCTGGTTGCAGGCCCATGACGAGCTGCGCGTGGGGCTGATCATGCAGGCCCCCTGGGCTCAGTTCGACCGNCGTCAGCAGCGTCTGTCCGGGGCCAATGTCGAGCTGATGAGCCGCCTGCTGCAGGGCATGGGGGTAAAGCCGCAATGGCTGCGCTTTACCGATCAGAATGAGCTGGAGGCGGCTCTGCAGCGCGGCGAGGTGGACCTGGCCCCAGGGCTGCAGCAGACGCCTAAGGGCTTGCGCCGCTGGCTGTATTCGGACCCCTATATGCGCGTGCCGCACCTGGTGGTGGGCGAGCGGCGCGGCAGCAGCGCGGTGGATCTGGACCGGGTTGGTCGCGACGAGAAGGTCGCCCTGCGTTCGCCCAGTGCGGTGGTGGAGTACCTGCGCAACACCCACGGCAATCTGGAGTTGCGGGCGGTGGGTAGCGAGCGCAGCGCGCTGAATCTGCTGCTGCGCCAGGAGGTCAGCTATGCGGTGGTGGATGAGGCGCGCCTGAGTCTGTTGCTGCGCGAGCCGCAATTCGCCGGCCTGAGCATCGTCGGCGATATCGGCCTGCCGCAGCTGTTGCGTATCGCCAGCCGGCGCGATGCACCGATCCTTGCCGAGATCGTCGAGCAGACCCTGCAGGCCCTGCCCGGAGGCGAACTGGAGCGTTTGCAGGAGCGCTGGTTTCCGCTCAATACCCGCCAGCTTGGCAACCCTCTGGCGTTCTGGAAGGGCCTGGCCCTGCTGCTCGGTATCGGCGGGCTGGCGGCCTGCGCAATCATCCTGCATCTGCGTCAGCAGCGCCGTAGCCTGGAGCGTCAGCTGCTTGCTGCACGTACCGTTCTGAGCCAGCGCGAGACGGCCGAGCAGGCCCTGCGCCTTAGCCAGTTCTCCATCGACCACAGCACCGTGGGCATCCTCTGGGTCAACTGGGACAGCCATGTGCGCTATGCCAACCTGGCCGCCGAACGCATGCTCGGTTATGCCGTGGGGGCGCTGGTAGACCTGCCGCTGGCGCGCCTGGAACCCAGTCTGGATATGGACCGCTGGCTCAGCCTGTGGCGCCAGGCCCGTGGNAGCGGNGAGGCTCTGCCGGGNTTCGAGATCGACTGTCAGCGCGCCGATGGTAGCCGCTTGCCGGTGGATATTTCCCTGAGTTTTCTACGCTTCGACCAGTCCGAATACCTGGTGGTGTTTCTCACCGACGTCACCGAGCGGCGGCGCACCCAGGCCGCCCTGCAGGAGAGCGAGGCGCGCCTCAAGGGCATCGCCGGCAATGTCCCGGGCCTGGTGTTTCGCCTGGAGCGGGCCAGCGCCGAACAGGCGGTGGAGTTCGCCTATATCAGTGAAGCCAGTCAGGAGCTGGTGGGCTACCCCGCCGCCGAACTGCAGCGCGCCGACCGAGGTATTCGCAGCCTGGTGCACCCCGAGGATCAGGCCAGCTATCGCCGCACCCAGGATGCCGCTCTGCTTGGCGACAGCGACTGGCAATGGCAGGGGCGCATCCTCACCCGCGCCGGGCAACTGCGCTGGGCCGATATCAAGGCCACCGCTCGCCGCCTCGGCGCAGGGCGGGTGGTGTGGGACGGGATCGTCTGGGACATCACCGAGAACAAGCAGGTGGAGCTGGAACTGGCCGAGTCCCGCGCCCGCCTGCGCGAACTGGCCGCCCATCTGGAGAGCGTGCGTGAGGAGGAAAAGGCGCGTATCGCCCGCGAGGTGCACGACGAGCTGGGCCAGGTGCTCACCGTGCTCAAGCTGGAAACCGCCATGTGCGAGCTGGCCTTCGCTGGCCAGGTCGAGGGCCTGGATGAGCGTCTGGGCAGCATGAAAAAACTGATCGCCCAGCTGTTCCAGTTGGTGCGCGATGTGGCCACCGCCCTGCGCCCGCCGATTCTCGATGCCGGTATCGCCTCCGCTATCGAGTGGCAGGTGCGGCGTTTCGAAGCGCGTACGCAGATCCCTTGCCTGGTGGAGGTGCCGGACAACCTGCCGCCGCTCAGCGACGCCAAGGCCATCGGCCTGTTCCGTATTCTTCAGGAGGCCCTGACCAATGTGATGCGTCACGCCGGTGCCCATAGCGTGCAGGTCTACCTGCGGGTCGAGGAGGGCGAGTTGTGCCTGTGCGTGATCGACGACGGCAAGGGCTTTGCCCCCGAGCAGCGCAAGGCGGGGCAGTCCTTCGGNCTGGTCGGCATGCAGGAGCGGGTTTTTATGCTCGGCGGCCGTTTGCAGATTGACAGCCAGCCTGGGGAGGGGACTACGCTGTTGGCGCGAGTGGCCNTGGATGANGAGGTAANGACGTGATTCGGGTATTGGTGGCAGAGGACCACGCCATCGTGCGTGAGGGCATCAAGCAGCTGATCGGTATGGCGCGCGACCTCGAAGTGGTGGGGGAGGCGAGCAATGGCGAGCAGCTGCTGGAAACCCTGCGCAAGGTCGAGTGCGACGTGGTCCTGCTGGATATCTCCATGCCCGGGGTCAATGGCCTCGAGGCCATTCCGCGGATCCGCGCCCTGACCCGGCCGCCGGCGATTCTGGTGCTGTCCATGCACGACGAGGCGCAGATGGCCGCCCGCGCCCTGAAGATCGGGGCCGCCGGCTACGCCACCAAGGACAGCGACCCGGCGCTGCTGATCGCGGCGATCCGCAAGGTGGCGGGCGGCGGGCGCTATATCGACCCCGAACTGGCCGACCGCATGGTCTTCGAGGTCGGCCTGACCGATTCGCGGCCGCCCCATGCGCAGCTGTCCGAGCGCGAGTTCTCGGTGTTCGAGCGTCTGGTGCGCGGCGAGGGGGTCAACGATATCGCCCTGCACCTGGCGGTCAGCAACAAGACCGTGAGCACCCACAAGGCGCGCCTGATGCAGAAGCTCGGCCTCCATTCGGTGGCCGATCTGGTGCGTTATGCCATGGAGCACAAGCTTCTCTAGGCACCTGCCTGGGTGTCTGCTGGCGGCGGCAATGGCCCAGTAAAGTCCTCGGGCTTGTAGGGCAATCCCTACGCAAAGTTCTCCGCTCGCCTGATACAAGGTTGTCATCCCGCCCGATTCTGCCGGCCGTGCATCGCCCCTAGTCTTGTACTCAACAGCGTGCAGACAACAACAAAGGGTGTGGCGATGACCGGGTCTCAGGCAAGCGATGTGTTGGTGAGCTTTCGTGGCGTGCAGAAGAGCTACGACGGCGAAAACCTGATCGTCAAGGATCTCAATCTGGATATCCGCAAGGGCGAGTTCCTCACCCTGCTGGGGCCTTCCGGTTCGGGCAAGACCACCAGCCTGATGATGCTGGCCGGGTTCGAAACCCCCACCGCCGGCGAAATCCTCCTCGACGGCCGCTCCCTCAATCACCTGCCGCCGCACAAGCGCGACATCGGCATGGTGTTCCAGAACTACGCCCTGTTCCCCCATATGACCGTGGCCGAAAACCTCGCCTTCCCCCTGAGCGTGCGCGGCATGTCGCGCACCGACAGCACCGAGCGGGTGAAGAAGGCGCTGGCCATGGTCCAGCTNGACAGTTTCCGCAATCGCTATCCGGCGCAGCTCTCCGGCGGCCAGCAGCAGCGCGTNGCCCTGGCCCGCGCNCTGGTGTTCGAACCGCAGCTGGTGCTGATGGACGANCCGCTCGGCGCGCTGGACAAGCAGCTGCGCGAGCATATGCAGATGGAGATCAAGCATATCCANCAGCGTCTGGGCGTGACCGTGGTCTACGTGACCCACGACCAGGGCGAGGCGCTGACCATGTCCGACCGGGTGGCGGTATTCCACCAGGGCGAGATCCAGCAGATCGCCCCGCCGCGTGACCTCTATGAGGCACCGAAGAACACCTTCGTGGCCAATTTTATCGGCGAGAACAATCGCATCAGCGGCCAGCTGCTCAGCCGCGAAGGTGAGCGCTGCACGGTCGGTTTGAGTCGCGGCGAGAAGGTCGAGGCGCTGGCGGTCAACGTCGGTGCGCCCGGCGAGCCGGTGACCCTGTCGATCCGCCCCGAGCGCGTGCGCCTCAATGGTGCCAGCGAGCAGTGCGCCAACCGCTTTTCCGGGCGGGTCGCCGAATTTATCTACCTGGGCGATCACGTGCGCATCCGTATGGAGGTGTGTGGCAAGCCCGATTTCTTCGTCAAACAGCCGATCGCCGAGCTCGATCCCGCCATGGGCGTGGGNGATGTGGTGCCGCTTGGCTGGCATGTGGAACANGTCCGCGCCCTCGATCCGCTGCTGGCGGAGTGAGTGCTTTAGTGCCCTAGAGCCTGTTTACCAACCCTGCACAGTGGAGAGAACAACAATGAGCAAACTGCACAGCAACCTTCGTCTCGGTNCCCTGGCACTCGGCCTGGCCTGCGCCGGCCAGGCGGCCGCCGCCGACCTGACGGTGATTTCCTTCGGTGGTGCCAACAAGGAGGCGCAGGCCAAGGCCTTCTACCAGCCGTGGGAAGCGGCCGGTAAAGGCAAGGTCATCGCCGGCGAATACAACGGTGAGATGGCCAAGGTCAAAGCCATGGTCGACACCAACAGCGTGTCGTGGAACCTGGTGGAAGTGGAGTCGCCGGAGCTGGCGCGCGGCTGTGACGAAGGCCTGTTCGAGGAACTCGACCCGGCCCTGTTCGGCGATGCCGCCAACTTTATCGACGGTGCCGTGCAGCCATGCGGCGTGGGCTTCTTCGTCTGGTCGACGGTGCTCGCCTACAACGCCGACAAGCTGGCCAGCGCCCCGACCGGCTGGGCCGATTTCTGGGACGTAGCCACGTTCCCGGGCAAGCGCGGCCTGCGCAAGGGTGCCAAGTACACCCTGGAGTTCGCTCTGATGGCTGACGGCGTGGCACCGAAAGATGTGTATGGCGTGCTCGCCACCCAGGAAGGCCAGGACCGTGCGTTCAAGAAGCTCGACCAGATCAAGCCGCACATTCAGTGGTGGGAGGCCGGCGCTCAGCCGCCGCAGTTCCTCGCCTCCGGCGACGTGGTCATGAGCTCCGCCTACAACGGCCGCATCGCTGCCGTGCAGAAGGAGAGCAACCTGAAAGTGGTATGGAACGGCGGCGTCTACGACTTCGATTCCTGGGCCATCCCGAAAGGTGCCAAGGATCTCGATGCGGCCAAGGCCTTCGCTGCCTTCACCGTGCAGCCTGAGCAGCAGAAAGTCTACTCGTCGAATATCGCCTACGGCCCGGCCAACAAGACCGCCGTGGCGCTCCTCGACAAGGGCCTGCTGGCGGACATGCCGACCACCCCGGAAAACATCGCCGGCCAGGTCGCCATGGACGTGGAGTTCTGGGCCGATTTCGGCGAACAGCTGGAACAGCGCTTCAACGCCTGGGCCGCCAAGTAAGTTGCTAACACCCCCTCTCCTGCGGGAGAGGGTCTGGGGATGGGGGCTGGCACCTTGGGCGCACCCTCATCTCTTTTTTCCTGCCGCCTCGCGCGGCCAGATTTAGCGGAGCTAGCAATGGCTGAAACCGTCCCCCTCAGCGAATTCGCCGGGCTCACCCTGAAGCAGAAGTTGGCGCGTGCCGAGCGGATCAACCGCCTTAAGGCGCAGGGCCTGATCCTGCCGCTGCTGGTGTTCCTTGTGGTCGTGTTCATCCTGCCGATCGGCATCCTGCTCTACAAAAGCGTGGAAAACCCCGAAGTGGTGCGCAGCCTGCCGCGTACAGTGGCGGCGATCGCCACCTGGGATGGTCGCGGTCTGCCGGAAGAGGCGGCCTACAAGGCCCTCAGCCTTGACCTGGCGGAGGCGCGCAAGCAGCAGACCATAGGCGATCTGTCCAAGCGCCTGAACATGGAGTTGGCCGGTTACCGCAGCCTGATGGCCAAGACCGGACGTGCGCTGCCGTTCAAGCAGGAACCGGCCTCCTACAAGGATGCCCTGGAGGGCCTCGACGAACGCTGGGGCGACCCGGCCTATTGGCAGGTGATCCGCCGCAACGACAGCGCCTTCACCTCCTACTACCTGCTGGCGGCCCTCGACCACCGCATCGATGACATCGGCGAGCTGGCACCGGCCACCCCGGATCAGGCCATCTACCTGGACATCTTCGCCCGTACCTTCTGGATGGGCCTGGTGATCACCGCCCTCTGCCTGGTGCTGGCCTATCCGCTGGCCTACCTGCTGGCCAACCTGCCGACCCGTACCAGCAATCTGCTGATGATCCTGGTGCTGCTGCCGTTCTGGACCTCGATCCTGGTTCGGGTGGCGGCGTGGATCGTGTTGCTGCAGTCGGGCGGCCTGATCAATAGCGCGCTGATGGCCATGGGCATCATCGACCAGCCGCTGCAGCTGGTGTTCAACCGTACCGGGGTCTATGTGGCGATGGTGCACATCATGCTGCCGTTTATGATTCTGCCGATCTACAGCGTNATGAAGGGCATCTCACCGAGCTATATGCGTGCGGCGATTTCCCTCGGCTGCCATCCCTTCGCCAGCTTCTGGCGAGTGTACTTCCCGCAGACCCTGGCCGGCGTCGGTGCCGGCTGCCTGTTGGTATTCATCCTGTCCATCGGCTACTACATCACCCCGGCCCTGCTGGGCAGCCCGAGCGACCAGATGATCAGCTACTTCGTCGCCTTCTACACCAACACCACCATCAACTGGGGCATGGCCACGGCCCTTGGCGGCCTGCTGCTGCTGGCCACCATGCTGCTCTACGTGGTGTACAGCTGGCTGGTGGGCGCTAGCCGCCTGCGTCTGGGTTGATCAGGAGAATATCGAGATGCTGAGTCCCTACAAATCGCCGATCGAACGTGCCTGGTTCTGGGCCCACCGCAGCCTGTGCGCGCTGGTGTTGCTGTTCCTGATCCTGCCGGTGCTGGTGATCATTCCGCTGTCGTTCAACTCCGGTAGTTTTCTGGTCTATCCGCTGCAGGGCTTTTCCATGCGCTGGTACGAAGACTTCTTTACCTCCGCCGAGTGGATGCGCTCGTTGACCAACAGCATGATCGTGGCACCCGCCGCCACAGCGCTGGCCATGGTCTTCGGCACCCTGGCGGCCATCGGCCTGACCCGTGGCGAGTTCCGCGGCAAGGCCCTGGTGATGAGCCTGGTGATCTCGCCCATGGTGGCACCGGTAGTCATAGTCGGGGTGGCCAGCTATCTGTTCTTCGCCCCCATGGGGTTGGGTAACAGCTACCTGGGGCTGATCCTGGTGCATGCGGTACTCGGCGTGCCGTTCGTCATCATCACCGTGTCGGCGACCCTGCAAGGCTTCAACTACAACTTGGTGCGCGCCGCCGCCAGCCTGGGTGCCTCACCACTCACCGCGTTCCGCCGGGTGACCCTGCCGCTGATCGCCCCCGGAGTGATTTCCGGTGCGCTGTTCGCCTTCGCCACCTCCTTCGACGAGGTGGTGGTGACCCTGTTTCTCGCCGGCCCCGAGCAGGCCACCCTGCCACGGCAGATGTTCAGTGGTATCCGCGAGAACCTCAGCCCGACCATCGCCGCCGCGGCGACCCTGCTGATCGGCTTCTCCATCGTCATGCTGCTGACCCTGGAGTGGCTGCGCGGGCGCAGCGAGAAGATGCGCACCCAGCAACCCACCTGATTCGCCGGATAACCAGAGAGCGCTATGAGCCTGCAACTCAACGACCCCAGCCTGCTGCGTCAGCAGGCCTATGTGAATGGCCAGTGGTGCGACGCCGACAGCGGCGCGCGTACCGAGATACTCAACCCGGCCAACGGCGAGCTGATCGGCAGCGTGCCGAATATGGGCCGCGCGGAAACCCGTCGCGCCATCGCGGCCGCGCAAACCGCCCAGCCGGCCTGGCGCGCGCTGACCGCCAAGGAGCGGGCAAATCGCCTGCGCCAGTGGTTCAACCTGATCATGGCCAACCAGGAAGACCTGGCGCGGATCATGACCGCCGAACAAGGCAAGCCCCTGGCCGAAGCCCGTGGCGAGATCGCCTACGCCGCCTCCTTTATCGAATGGTTCGCCGAGGAAGCCAAGCGCGCCTATGGCGACGTGATCCCCGGCCATGCCACGGACAAGCGCATCCTGGTGCAGAAGGAAGCCGTCGGCGTCACCGCCGCCATCACGCCGTGGAATTTCCCCAGCGCGATGATCACCCGCAAGGCCGGCCCGGCCCTGGCGGCCGGCTGCGCCATGGTCCTCAAACCGGCACCGCAAACGCCGTTCTCGGCCCTGGCCCTGGCTGCGCTGGCCGAACGCGCCGGCATCCCTGCTGGGCTGCTGAGTGTGATCCCCGCTGACGTGGACGCCAGCCGCGAGGTGGGCGGCGAGCTGTGTGACAACCCCATCGTGCGCAAGCTGTCCTTTACCGGCTCCACCGGCGTCGGCATCAAGCTGATGCAGCAGTGCGCGCCGACCCTGAAGAAGCTCTCCCTGGAGCTGGGCGGCAACGCGCCCTTTATCGTGTTTGACGACGCCGACCTGGATGCGGCAGTCGAAGGGGCGATCATCTCCAAATACCGCAACGCCGGGCAGACCTGCGTGTGCGCCAACCGCCTGTATGTGCAGGCCGGCGTGTATGACGCCTTCGCCGCCAAGCTGCAGGCCGCGGTGGCCAAGCTCAAGGTCGGCAACGGCATGCTTGAGGGCATCACCACCGGCCCGCTGATCAATGCCGAGGCCGTGGCCAAGGTCCAGCGCCACCTGCATGACGCCCTGGAAAAGGGCGCGACCCTGCTGACCGGCGGCAACAGCCTGGGCGGTAACTTCTTCGAACCCACCATCGTCAGCGGCGTGACGGCTGATATGGCGGTCGCCCGGGAGGAAACCTTCGGCCCGCTGGCCCCGCTGTTCCGTTTCGAGGACGAGGCCGAGGTGATTAGTCAGGCCAACGACACCGAATTCGGCCTGGCCGCCTACTTCTACGCCCGCGACCTGGGCCGGGTGTTCCGCGTGGCCGAGGCCCTGGAGTACGGCATGGTCGGTATCAACACCGGGGTGATCTCCACCGAGGTGGCACCGTTCGGCGGCATGAAGGCCTCCGGCCTGGGCCGCGAAGGCTCGAAATACGGCCTGGATGAGTACCTGGAAATCAAATATCTGTGCCTGGGCGTTTAGTCGCCAGCCACGCTGGACCCCTTAGTGCGCGGGGCCGCCTAGACCCTGAGCACCTTAGTGTTTCCCCTTGGTGCGCACGGCGCACCCTACCGTTCACGTTTCGTCTGAGGACCTTATGAGCAAGACCAACGAATCCCTGATGCAACGCCGCATGGCCGCCGTTCCGCGTGGCGTGGGCCAGATCCACCCGATCTTCGCCGAGTCGG
>C687J35021_10002501_pt1 | contig 13042 bp, 12 predicted proteins | sample RifCSPhighO2_12_FD_35021 | JGI IMG/M metagenome (IMG submission 35021)
AATGGCTTCAAGGGTCACGCCATGCAGTGGGTTTTTCGGTGATTGAGTCATGCAGAACCTGTTTTTGCGGCAGCTCGATGGACAATGCCTGCCACCTTAGCCAAGCGCGCACCTGACGCAAAGCCCAAAGGCGACACAGCGACTTTTGCGGGCCCATAAAAAAGCCGGCCCAACACCAAAGGTGTGGGCCGGCGAAGCACTATCGGGTCGCACGCACATCGCCGCGAAATCGGTCCGCGGGGCAACTGAGCGACCAGTCAGTTGCCGGGTATTTCAAACCATCAGACCGACTGGTATTCCTTCTCGGCTTCGTCGAAGCGCTTGATCATGCTGGCCGAAGGGCCGCTACCGATCTTGCTGAACACCAGGATGGCGATGGTGGCGAAGATAAAGCCCGGGATGATTTCGTACAGGCCCAGGTGGCCGAGGAAATTCTTCCACAGGATTACAGTCATGGCGCCGACCAGCATGCCGGCCAACGCGCCGTTGCGAGTCATTTGCTTCCAGACCAGCGAGAGGATCACCACCGGACCGAACGCAGCACCGAAACCTGCCCAGGCGTAGGACACCAGGCCCAGTACGCGGTTTTCCGGGTTAGCAGCCAGCATGATGGCAACGATGGCAATCAGCAGCACCATGCCACGGCCAACCCATACCAGCTCGACCTGCGACGCATCTTTACGCAGGAAGGCTTTGTAGAAGTCTTCGGTCAAAGCACTGGAGCACACCAGCAACTGGCAGCTCAGGGTGCTCATGACCGCAGCCAGGATGGCGGACAACAGGATGCCGGCGATCCACGGGTTGAACAGCAGCTTGGCCAGTTCGATAAACACGCGCTCAGGGTTCTCGGTCACCGGGCCAGCGAGGTCCGGGTTGGCAGAGAAGTACGCAATACCGAAGAAGCCCACAGCCACGGCGCCTGCAAGGGTCAGGATCATCCAAGTCATGGAGATGCGACGGGCTGCCGGGATCGACTTCACCGAATCAGCGGCCATAAAGCGCGCGAGGATATGCGGCTGGCCGAAATAGCCCAGGCCCCAAGCCATCAGCGAAATAACGCCAACAAAGGTCGCGCCTTTGAGCATGTCAAAGCTGGTGGCATCTTTCAGTTCAATCGCCGCAAAGGTCGCATCGGCACCGCCGGTGGCAATCAGCACCACGATTGGGGTGAGGATCAGGGCGAAGATCATCAGCGTGGCCTGCACGGTGTCAGTCCAGCTCACTGCCAGGAAACCACCGATAAAGGTGTAGGCGATGGTCGCCGCAGCACCGGCCCACAGCGCAGTCTCGTAGGACATGCCGAAGGTGCTTTCGAACAGGCGGGCACCCGCTACAACACCCGAGGCGCAGTAGATGGTGAAAAACACCAGAATCACCAGGGCGGAGAAGATGCGCAGCACGCGGCTGCTGTCTTCAAAGCGGTGGGTGAAGTAATCCGGCAGGGTCAGAGCGTTGCCGTTGTGCTCGGTCTGCACACGCAGACGGCCAGCAACGAACAACCAGTTCAGGTAAGCGCCGACAATCAGGCCGATGGCGATCCAGCCTTCGGATAGACCAGACAGGTATACCGCGCCCGGCAAGCCCATCAGCAGCCAGCCGCTCATGTCCGATGCGCCAGCCGACAAGGCGGTGACGAAACTACCCAGGCTGCGACCGCCCAGGATGTAATCGGAAAGGTTCTTGGTACGCATGTACGCGAACAGGCCAATCAGCACCATGAGCGCGATGTACACCACGAAGGTGACGAGCATCGGAGTATTTGCAGTCATTGGGGAGCTCCCCTCTTGATTGTTGTTATTCAAGCAACAGGGATAGCCCCATTGCCAACGTGGCATTGCACGCCTGCCTATGCAGGTGAAGCCGCTTACCGCAACCGAGGCACAAAAGCCCCAATACAATAACGGGCGCATGCCGCATGACAGTCGCCCGTAAAAATTCTTGCTCAGCGCAGACTGCACAGGCGCACTTTCAAAAAGGCCAGACGGGCGATTACGGTCGCACCTGTCCTTTATTCGCTCACTGCCTGTATTAGATCTAACCCAGCGGCAGAGGTTTACCGAAGCATCTTGTGGGCAGAAACCTGCGCACCGCGTAAACCGAGCACGGAATTTAGTGGCAGAGGCATGACCGCTTCTTACAAAAAACTCTGGAGTTTTTGCAAAAAACTCCAGGCACAGGAACTTACTGCAAACAGCTGTTTAAAGCGCAAGGCCAAAGATTTCGCCAATCAAGGCCATCCATCGTCACTTATACCGAGTGTGTAACGGCCATCTAGACTGCATCCATAAGGCTGGAGGTGTGTGTTGCAGAGCGAAGCATCCGATTACTCAATCTACCGACGCGTCGTCTCGCAGTTAATGCAGGGCGAAGAGCAATTGCCCAGCCTGCCGACCATTACCCTGGATATCCGCCGCGCCCTAGGTGACTCGAATATTTCCCTGAATGCCCTGGTGCGTTTGATCAGCCGCGACCCAGCTCTCAGCGCCATGCTGATGAAACATGCGTCCAGCGCACTGTATCGCCACAGCCTGGCACCCAAGACGCTGCGCGAAGTGATCGGCCTGCTCGGCATGACGGAAGTCGACCGGATCACCATGGTGCACAGCATCAAAAGCCTGTTTACCCTGCACAGCCCTGGGCATAAGCGGCTGTTTGTCGATGCCTGGGAGCGCTTGGTAATCAAGGCTAGCACCAGTGCGATGCTAGCCCGCCTGCTGGGCCATGTGACAGCCGAGCATGCCCTGCTGGCCAGCCTGCTCAGTGAAGTAGGCACCCTCGCCGTGCTCTCGGCATTCAGAAATGAAAGCGTAACCCCCTCCAGCGAGCTGTACTACAAGCTGTGCCGCGAATACAGCAAATCACTCGGCATTATCGTGCTGAAGAAATGGTCGGTGCATAACGAATATATCGAGATCATCCGCGACACCGGCAACTGGCAACGCAGCCCCGGGCATAGCCTGCAATTGCTCGACCTGGTCAACCTGGCGCTCTACCACGCCATCAAGGAACGCACCCCAGATGCCGACCTGCCGCCACTGCAGGAGCTGGCGGCTTACCAGAAACTGATGCCACCGCAGGACTTTATCGGTGAGAACGGCGAACTCAGCCTGGTGATCAGCCACCGCGCCGATATTCTGGCTATCGCGCAGACCTTGCGCTGAGCGATATTCGCGCAGTAGAACGTGCCAGCGCACTATTCTGGCGTCAATCCACCGCCGCGCGTTATCAATGCAACTCTCGAACATCCGCCCCAAAGCGCGGCCTGTCGCTGTTTTAGTAACAATAGCAACGTGCCATCAGTACATGGCATTGCTCATGCATAAATGCCACTCACAACGATCATTTCGGCAGAGCCGCTCTGCCAGGCAACGGCGCCTGAACTCACTGCAATTTGCTTTGCAGGATTTCAGGCGTTTTTTTTGGCGCCAACAGCTACGGCACTACCGGAGAAACCCACGGATGAACTGGCTTACCTATCCCGCGCTGTTGTTGCTGCGCGCACTGGGCGTTGTCGGCATGCAGTGCAGCCTGCTCGGCATCACCCTGGTCGGCATTGCCACCACGGTGCTATGTCCAACCCATTTCGCTGCGTCGATATGGGCCTTGCTGGCCTACCTGAGCATTGCCAGCCTGTACTTGCTGTGGCGCGAAGTACTGCAGCTGCAACGTTACTGCGACGCATCGGTGCAACAGACCGGCCGGCAGGCGCCGCGTACTAACGAGTGGCAACTGCTACAACCGATTGGCCGTAGCCTGCAGCAGTGCTTGCAGCGTGAACAGCGCCAGCAACAGCTGCTGCAACAACGCCTGGACGAGATCGCCCACTCCTCTCAGGAACTCGAAAAAAGCGCCGAGCTGGTGACTCGCAATGCCGGAAACCAGAGCGACTCAGCCAGCATGGCCGCCGCCGCAGTCGAGCAATTGAATGTCAGCATCGTACAGGTGGCGGCACTGGCCGATGAATCGCGGCAGACCAGCCTGGTAGCCAGTGAGCAGTTGACCGACGGTATCGACCGCCTCACCGAGCTGGTGCAGCAAGTCGCGGAGATGACCCGCCAGGCGCAGGCCACCAACCAGCTGATCCAGCAACTGAACAGTAACTCGCACACCATCAATGAGATGTCCGGCACTATCCGCAGCATTGCCGATCAGACCAACCTGCTGGCACTGAACGCCGCCATCGAAGCCGCGCGTGCTGGCGAGAGCGGTCGAGGTTTCGCCGTGGTCGCCGATGAAGTACGCCGCCTGGCGATACACAGCCAGGAGTCAGCGGCAGAGATCGGCCGCAACATCCACTCGGTGCAGCAGCACATCCAGGGCGCCACGTTGCAGGTCGCCAACCTTAGCGAGCTGGCCCAGCGCGGCGCCCAGAGCTCTGAGGCTGTGCGCCACTTGCTCAACCAGGTCCAACAGTGCACCCGGCGACTGACCGAGCAGGTAGATCAGGTAGCGGTCAGCACCGAACAACAGGGCAAGGCCGTAGCTGAGATCGCCGAACTGGCCGACCACGTACGCCAAGGTAATGCCGACAACCTGCGCGCGGCCGATCAGGCTCGCAGCATCGCCCATCATCTGGCTCATCTGACAGGGTAATCAGCATGGATGGCTTACACGGATTCACTCTGCTCGCCTGCGTCGCCACCCTGACCGTAATCGGCCTGGCGCTCTACGGTATGCACCGGCGCTTGTTGCGCCAGAAACAAGCACGCATTCAAACGAACATCCGCCAACTAGTGCTGCTGCGCGCATTGCTCGCCGACTTGCAACGTCATCGCGGCCTGAGCCATGCCGTGCTCTGTGGCGACACCAGCATGAGCCAAGACCTGGCCAACATGCGCCAGCAGCTGGACCGACATATCCGCGACGCCCAGACACTCAGCAGCAACCAGCGCGAAGCTTGGAACAGCCTGATTGATCATTGGTCGCGCCTGCGTGAGGGGCATAGTGCTGACCCAGCGAACAACTTGGCCCAGCACCACCTGATCATCCGCAACAGCATCTTTCTGATGGAGGATGTCGCCAGCGAAGTCGACCTTAGCGAGGGTCGAGCGGCGCTAGCATATCTACCGTGCATCTGGCGCGAAGTGGTACAGGCTGCGGAATGGGCGGGCCAGGCCCGCGCTCTGGGCACCGGCATTGCCGCCGCCGGACAAAGCAATGTCGAGCAGCGCGTGCGGTTGCGTTTCCTCTACCAGAAAATTCAACTCCTGGCCGATACGGCCTTCGCCACCCTGCACCGGCATACAGCCGAACATCCGCAGCGCGACGCCTTCCGCCTGGCTCAGCGGGAACAGGTAGTGACGAGTTTCTTGTACTGCATTGAGCAGGAATTGCTCGGCCAGGAACAACCGCACATCGCCGCAAAAAGCTACTTCCAACGCGCTACCCAGGCCATCGACGAGCTGTTGGCGCTGGTCGATACAGCGTTGGCTCAGCTGCAGCCAGAACAGAACTCAAGGTACTGAATAGCGGCCAGGCGCAACGCTACAGCAGCAGTCGCAGACAGCGCTCAGCGATCAATCACCTGCGCACGCATGGGCGCAAGCCGCGCCAGCAGGCGGTTTTGCGCTGGCATGGGCACGCCCTGGGCGCTCATTGCATCCTGCAGGTTTTCCACCAGGGCGTTGAAGTCACTGGGTGTGAGGTTCTGGCCCTTGTGGCTTTCTTCCATGCTGTCGCCGGTGTAGGTGCACGGGCCGCCGGCTTCAACGCAGATCTGCTCCACCAGCTTGTCGCGCAAGCGCACGATGTCGATGTTCTCGAAATGCCGAACGATGCGCGGGTCGGCGGCAATATTCAGCAGCATGCCTTCGACGATGCGGGTAATCCCAGCCTGCTCGCCCAGGTCGCGGTACAGGCTGTCGTCTTTGGCCGGCTGCTGGGCACAGGCCGCCAGGCTCAGAACAACCACCAGCAACAGACTGCGCATACTTAGAAACTCCCCTGCACGGACAGGTAAACCCCGTCCTGATTGTCCAGCGTGGCGATTTCCCCCAGACGCGCATAGGCCAGCACCACGGCCAGATTCTTGTTGGGGAAGTAACCGAGAAACAGATCGGCCCAGTCACTTTCGCCGGCAAAGCTTAAGTTGTCCGGCTTCTCGCGATACTCCACACCCAACGCCCAGCGCGGGTTGAACAGCACGGCGACTGAGCCTTCCTTGAGCACGGAATGGCGATCACGGCGATCCCCACCAAAACCCAGCAGACCCAGCTCGTTGGCCCGACTGTAACGCAGACCGCCATTGAGCAGCAGGTTGTAACCAAAGGCGCCGCCGAGGATCAGCCGGCTGGCGCTGATATAACCCTCGGTGTCTTCACTGCGCTGGGCGCCCACCAGGCTGGGAATCAGAAAATCCTTCTGGCGTTTGTGTTGAATACCCAGCGACACCTGCGGCAGCTGGTCGTAAATCAGGTCGCCAAACAGGCGCAGCTTGAGGCCGAAGATATCCTGGCTCAGGCTGTTTTCCGGCAGATTCAGGTCGCGCGCCAGGGTGCCCAGATCAAAACGCTGACGGGCGTAGGACAGCTCGATACGGTTATCGAAGGCTACGCCAACACCGGCCACATCCAGGCGGTAATCTCCGGTTTCCACCCGCGTAGCGAATACATCCGCGCCCCACTCGCCGCGCTCGCCATAGCCGGACAGCACCGCCCAGGGTGTAATCCCGCCACCTGCCGCACCTTCAATGCTGCTGGCGCCACCCGTGGCCAGCAAGCGGCCATCGGCCCAGGCCAGGTTGGCCAGCAGGCCAAGCAACAGGGCAATGCAGCGTGGCAGTTGAGTCATGGTCAATGCACCAGGGTCGAGGAGGCATGGGTGTATTGCGCCATCCAGGTTTCAAAGGCTTGCGCCGCCAACGGCCGACTGATCAGGTAACCCTGAGCGGTATCGCACTGCCAGCGCCCCAGCAGTTGCAGGCTGCGCTCGAACTCAACGCCCTCGGCAACCACTTTGAGGCCCAGGCTGTGGCTCATCTCGATGGTCGAGCGCACGATTACCGAATCCTCGCTGGCATCGTCCAGGTCACGGATAAACGACTGATCGATCTTCAACTCCTGCACCGGCATGCGCTTGAGCTGCGCCAGGGACGAGTAGCCTGTGCCAAAGTCATCCACCGACAGGCTGATGCCGCACGCCCGCAGATCATGCAGCACCTGCAAAGCAAGCTCGGGATTAAGCATCACCCCGCTTTCGGTAATTTCAAAAATCAGCTGCTCGGCCGGCACCTGGTACTCGGCCAAGAGTTTGCTGACCCGCGCTGGTAACTGTGGGTCGATCAGGTCTTCGGTGGAGATATTCAGCGACACCTGCACGCACAGGCCGCGCCCAGCCCATTCGCGTAACTGGCGCAGGACTTCCTCGATCACCCAGGTAGTCAGCAGCTGGATGCTGCCGGTGCGCTCGGCCAGCGGAATAAATTCCCCCGGCGAAACCATGCCCAGTTCCGGATGCTGCCAACGCAGTAAAGCTTCGGCCTGGCGCACCTGGCCGGCGGCAATGTCCAGCTTCGGCTGGTAGTGCAACAGCAGCTCGGCCTTGCCCGGCGCATGGCGCAGATCACGAATCAGGCGAATCTGCCGCTGCTGGGCATCATCGCGGCCGCGCTGATAGACCTGCAGATGGCTGGGCATGCCGGCGGCATCCTGCATGGCGATACTTGCCCGGCGCAGCAACTCTTCCGGGGCGTTGCCATCGACCGGGTAGCTGGCAATGCCGATGCGGCAATCCAGGGCGAAATCATGGGTGGCGACGCGCAGCGGCTTAAGCAGCAGCTGCTGCACTTTGTCGGCAATGCCCACGGCGCTATCGCTGTCGGTATTTTCCAGCAGCAAGAGAAACTCATCGCCAATAATCCGCGCCACGCTATCGCCAGGGCGCAGAATCGCCTGCAGGCGTCGGCTCAGCTGCTGCAACGCCAGGTCGCCGCCCTCCGCGCCCAGGCTTTCATTAACCGCACGAAAATTCGCCACGCCCAGGTAAAGCAACGCCGTCGGCCGACCGGCGGTGATCGCACTGCCCAGACGCTCCAGCGCCAGAGTGCGGTTGGGCAGACCGGTCAGCGCATCATGCAGCGCGTTGTGCGCCAGTTGCCGCTCACGCTCGGCAATGCCTTGCTGCATGGCCTTGAAGGCGGTGGCCAAACGCCCCAACTCATCACCGCGCTGCAGATCTAGGCTGGCCTGATAATCGCCCTGGCGCACCCGCTCGGCGACGGCCGCCAATTGCTGCACTGGCTGCGACACTGAACGCGCCAGCAGCAAGGCGCCACCCAATGAGGCAGTCAGCGCCACCAGAGCAATCAGCAAAATATTTTGATCCAGCGGCGCAAACGCCTGCTGCGCCTGACTCAGAGACTTGTGCAGCAGCGCGCGCACTTCAAAGCCGTCACCACTGGCCAGTACCAGGGTTTGATTGAGGTAAGACTCGTCACCGATCAGGCTTACCGCATCATTAGCCAGTTCGGCCATGCTGCCTTGCAGTTGCTCACGCTGCGCCGGCTGCAGGGTGCTGATCCAGATATCAGCCGCGCCGTCCTGGGTCGCCAGCAGGGTCAGGTCCAGGTGAGTCAGCTCGCGCAATTCGGCGGCGAATACATCATCAACTTGAAAGCCCATCATCACCCGGGCAATCGGCAGCGGCGCGGTGACCGTGGCCTGCACCAACAGGTAGATCTTGTCGGCAATCGGCATCAGGAATATCTGCACGCCCTCGCGCTGGCGCTGCATCACCTGGGCACTGAGGCGCTGGGCGGTTTCGCCACTGATCTGCCGATCACTGCTGACCTCCAGATTGCCATCCAGCCCCAGCATCATCACTGCGCTGGCGTTGATCCGCGCGCCGTGGTTGGCCAGGGCCGAGCGAATGGTCTCGGTGTCGCCACTGGCAACGGCATCCTTGAAACCAAAATCGGCGGCCAACACCTGCACCGCATCATGCAACTGGCGGCCACGCACTTCGAGCAACTGCTGAAACACCAGACTGCCGACATCCAACTGCTCACGGGCCTGGCTGCGCACGGCAGCACTGGTGGCGGTTTGCACGGCCGCATAGAGCGCGCCGATCACCACCAACAGCAGCAATACCAGTACGCCGGCGATGCGCGCCTGAAAACTATTGCGCAGCATCGCGAGCCTTCTTGAACGCATCACCAAAGGCGCTGGCCGGCGCACTCGGCGCTGCCTGGATGGCTGGCGCCTGCATGGCCAGGGTAAAGCGCTGCTGGCTGCCGGCCTCGGTCAGCTGCACCTGGCCGGCAGCCTGCGGCAACATATCCGGCGCTTGCGGGTGCCACAGGCTGACCGTATACGCCCCTGCCGGCAGCTGCTCCAGATTCAGCTTGCCCTGCGCATCGCTAACGGCAAACCAGGGATCGTCGGTCACGTAGACATAACCCACCATCCAGTCGTGGATATTGCAGCCCAGCACTACTACGCCGGGCTTGTCGAAAATCACCGGCTCGCTCGGTGTGCCCTGGTACAGACGCAGTTCAAAGCGCTTGGCCAGGGAGAACGAATAAACGTGATGACGGATATTGTCGCTATTGGGAAATGACACCGAGGTGCCGCTGCGCACGGCCAGCACATTTGGCGCGAACTGCTGCGAGCGCTGATCCATCACCGCAGCAGCAGGTGCAACCTCAGGTGCAACCGCGCTACGCAAACTGAGCACGGCATTGGCCAAGGGTTGCCCTTGGTCATCCACCAACTCAGCTTGCAATCTGGTGGCATGCAGCGGTGCACTGAACAGCAAGATGCCGAGCAGTGAAAATGCGAACAATAGGTGGAGGTGTTTGCTCATCAAGACGACTCGTACTTTAGGGGCACACTTGAAGTGGACAGCATTCTTGCCCAGGCACAGTAAATGTCTATGTGTGCCACAGCTTAGTCGCCAGCGTGAAGAAGTTCACCTTTGATCGGCGGCGCCCGCCTGCTGGGCCCCGCCATCCAAGACGACCAGCGCGTGTTTACTCGGCGCTGCGCAGGCGTTTCGGGGTTAGGCCCAGGTAGCGGCGCATGGCGGTGGTCAACGCGCTCTGGCTGGAAAAACCACACTCTTCGGCGATACGGATCAGCGGCAGGCCGCTCTCGCGCAATAGCCGCACGGCGCGGTCCAGGCGGGTTCTCAATAGGTACTGATGCGGCGTCAGGCCGACGCTGTCCTTGAACTGCGCATGGAAATGACTGGGGCTCAGGCAAGCCACCTGCGCCAGCTCAGCCACACTGATACGTCGCGCCAGGTGCTTAACGATATAACTGTCGATCCGCTCCAGATTCAGCGCCCCCACGGGCCGCGCATGGGGTTCGCCAAACAGGCGCAGGTGCAAGGCGCGCAGCAGCACGCCACCCAGCGCGCGCGGCAACAGCGGATCGGTACCGTAACGTTCAAGCTCGGCGCCGGCATAGCTCAGCAGGTTCTGGAAGTCGGCGTCCAACTGCGGGTAACGCGGGGTTTCGAACAGGCGGGTCAGCAGTTGCAGGTCTTCGCTGGAGGTGCCCTGCTCATCCAGATCGATGATCAGCATGCGGTTATCGCCCATGCCGGCGAACTGGTGATCGGCATCCCCTGGCACCAGGCAGGCGCGCATCCGGCACACCTCGCCCCCTCGGCCGTTCACCTCAAATTCGGCACGCCCGGCCAGCGACAGCACCAGTTGATGATGGTCGTGGGTGTGCTCATGGGCCTGGTCATCAAGACGCATCAAACGCGCGTTGAACATGAAAAGTGCAACCCAGAAAGACAGAGGTGCAACTTTAACTCTTTGCCCGGTAAAACTGCAGCCCGCACGACAAATGGGCAGCGGCCGCACCAAAAATTCTCAGAGACATTAAACGCGCCCGTATATGGGGCAAATAGTCGGCCGCCAGTGGATTAAGGTCGCCTGAAATCGGGCCTTTGCGCGGCCTGGCAAGGGATTTGCTGCATGTACCTGCCCCCTTGCGCACCGTTCGGGTTCAGGAAAACATCTTATGGCCCTCAGCATTGCTCTCGCTCTGGCATTGGCGCTATTACTCGCCGGCCACTTCCTCAGCCAGCTTGCCGGCAAACGCCACCAGCAGCATCTCAACGAGCTGCAAGCTGCGTTGCTGCAACGCGCCATCGACCTGCTGCAGAACCTGCAAAAACACCGCGGCCTGGGCGCCCAGCAAGATTTGCCCAGCACCAGCCAGCGCAACGCCCTGGCCCGCCAGCTTGATCAACTCTGGCTGAACTGGCCCGGCGCAAGCCTCGCACTCGCCCCGTTGCAGCAGGACTGGCCACGTCTGCGGCGCAACCCGGCGGACTTTGCCGCGCATTGCCAGGTTATCGACGGCTTGCTGGCGGTTATCGCAACACTCGAAACCCGCCTGCATCAAACTGGCAACGCACACGTAGAGGGCATTGCCCAGGCCTGCCATGGCCTGGAAAACCTCGCCCGCCTGCGCGGCCTGAGCGTGCGTGCGGCCAATTACAGTCAATGCCCGCCAAGCCTGAAACAGCAGATTCAGCAGCTCTGCCTGGAACTGGAACAGTCGCCCGTCGGCGCATCTTTGCAGCAGGTGCTGCAACGCCTGGAGCATGAGCTGATCGACAGCCGCGACGTACGCCTGGCACCCCACGAATGTTTTGCCCTGCTCACACCGCTGATCGACGATTACGCCCAGCGCTTGCGTGCGCCATTGCAGGCGGCGTTTGCAGCCCGGGCTCCCGCAGAGCAGCCCTAGCGGCTATGCTGGCAGCCTCGACTTTCGCCAGGAGCTCACCATGTTTGCCCCCCGCCTGACAGTGGCACTCAGCCTTGCACTGCTCGCCGCCTGCGCGCAAAAGCCCAGCAGCGTGACCCTGGAGCAAAGCCAGCAGAGCAAATGCCCGCTGTCGCTGCACGTCGGCCAGCAATTCAATCTGCGCCTGCCCAGCAACCCCACCACCGGCTTCCGCTGGTTGCTGCGCGACTCCGCCCCGCAAGTGCTGAAAAGCCTCGGCCCCGAGGTTTACAGCAACCCGGAAGACGCCGGTCTGGTCGGCAGCGCCGGGGTTTCCACCTGGCGCTTCGAGGTCATCACGGCTGGCGAAGGCCAACTGGCCCTGACCTATGAACGCCCCTGGGAAGTCGGCGTAGTGCCCGCCCAGCGTTTCAACTGCACAATCAAGGCGCGATAACTGGCGCGAAATGCTGCTTTGACTGGCACCCACGGCGTGGCCAGTTAATTCGCGACACGCCATAGTGCTGGCCTTTCGAGCATCAAGGACAAGGCCATGCGTTATCTGCTGCTGGGTTTGCTGGGCGCTGCAGTTTTTCTCTATGCACGGCTAAGCGGCCTGAGCGAGCTGGGTCTGCTCAGCAAGGGCATCCCAGTAATTGCCCTGCTACTGTGGCTGAGGACTGCACCCAGCGGCCTGTATCGACGCTGGCTCAGCCTCGGCCTGCTTTGCTCATTGGCGGGCGATATCCTGCTCGACTGGCCCGATGATCTGTTTGTTTTCGGCCTAGGCGCCTTCCTTCTCGCCCATCTGGCCTATCTGCGCGCCTACCTGAGCGACTGCACGCAACCGGCCTGGCGAGCCCTGCTGCTCGCTCTGGCAACGGGCGGAACGATGTTTGCCATCCTAGCCAGCGCTAATCTGGGCTCACTGCTGATCCCCGTGGCCTGTTACGCCTTGGCGATCAGCGCCATGCTCTGGCGCGCCCTCGCCCGCCTTGACCAGCCCGGCCTGAACCGCAGCTCCACACGCCTGGCCGCCGCAGGTGCCGCCCTGTTTGTGCTGTCCGACAGTCTGATCGGCATCAACCGCGTTGTCGCACCCTTCGAGGCCGCGCCATTGGCGATCATGCTCAGCTACTGGTTGGGACAATGGGCCATTGCGGCCTCGGCCTTCAAACAGTCCGCTGAGCCATCGCCCATGCAGATTTGCGACCAATAACGGCAATCAAGGTTTGGCTATACCGCGCACTTGGCTAAAATGCCCGGCTTTATCGACCAGTGCGCAGCCATCGTGAGCAAACAGCCCGACCGTCTTTTCGCCCAACCCCTGGCCCAGGTGCCGGACTTCGTGTTCAACG
>C687J35021_10002508_pt1 | contig 13025 bp, 12 predicted proteins | sample RifCSPhighO2_12_FD_35021 | JGI IMG/M metagenome (IMG submission 35021)
ATCTCTATGTAGTAGATGGCGATGGAGTGCAAATAAATACGGCGGGGGAATTGATCTATTCACCATGAGTGGCGTAATACTTCTAACAGTTCCGCATTCGGGGACTCATTTTCTGCGACATTTCCTAGANATTGTTNTGGGGNTNGATGGNCGNAATGGAGTNGGNAATGAACACACTGGATATTTGACTCATCCAGAGTTATGTGATTTTGTTTGGTTGCACACCTGTCAGACGCCAGAGAATTATGCAATACATGATTATTTTTCAACGGCAATCGTCCCGCTGCGGCATCCATATAAAACTATTATTTCGGAATGTACCTCTCAGCGGGGTGAAGCACAGAAAGATGCGGTAGCTTGGGATCTACATTATTGGCTGGGGCTGATTAATGAGGTAACAAAATATAAACAGGTAATATTTTACCCACTTGAATCAGACAATCCGCTACCATACCTATTACGTGTAGCTGCTGTTTTTGGCAGAGCGGATCACCCTGGAATTATTGAGTACGCGAAAGAGAATCCTGTCATGAACAGGACAATGCAGGGGCCTAAATACATATTGTCAGAGGCAGACAAACAGGATGCAACTTTTGCTGTCGAGGCGTATGAGCAATGGATATCACAGTCAGTATTATAACCAGGCAGTCTGATCACGAGTTACCTGTCGATGAGGGTGGTGGCAGGTGGAAGCTTGGCCAGATTTTATGTCTTTACGAATCTGCAAAGATTATAGGGATACAAAAGCAGGGGGATGAGTATTGGTTGAATCCTGTGTGTGATCATCTTGGGTTTGTGCATATCACGGATGTTCCGCAGGGGGTTAATATGGCATGGTTTGAGGCACTATTAACAGAGCCTCAGAATGATGGCAATAATAAATTAACCTTGCGCAGCAAGTGGTGTATTCCAGTATCTATTTTACGGGGAGGGAAAGAAGTAACAATAGCGTGGGGGCAAGCTAAAGCGCTTATAAAAAACAAAGTATCCGGGCGTTCGATCACAGATATGGATCTAACCTCATGACCGCCAGAGTCCAGTATGTTGATACCGATGTTGCCCCTGGTGGCGATGGTACTATAGGTGCTCCGTACGATAAATTAAGCGTCTGGGAGGCGCAGAATATAGATCTAGTGGCCGCTGGCGACACCATGACTGTGTATTGTTCTGGAGCAGCCCCCGATACCACCTTAGTGAATCTTACTGGCTGGGTAACTGGAGCGAGTAACTGGATCAAAATAATTGGAGATCACGCCAACAAAGATTACAGTACTACTGGTTATCACATCGAGCATACGATCACTGCCAGTTATCAAAGCTCTGTGACCATCAATCAGTTAAATGCGACAGTCTCCAGGCTACAGATTAAGACTACCACAACGACCTCCCATGTGTACTGCCGGGCACTGCGGGTACTGAAAGACAACTGTCCGGTAGAAAAAACAATCCTAGTTGGGGTGTTGAATTCTGGCTCGGATTGCAATGGCATCGAAGTGGTTACTGCCAATGCTGGAGCGGTTAGAAATAATCTGGCCCGTGATTTTGTTACGACCCACGGCGGGAATCCCACTGGGATCGAGATAGATTCCACTTCTGGCACTATGTTATGTCAGAATAATACGGTTAAAAATTGCCGCCAAGGGATCGCAGCAATCACCGCCAGCAAGGTTATTGCTACAAATAACATATCACAGCTAAATACATTAGCTGGTGGCGATTATGTGGGCACTTTCCATACTACCAGTGATTATAACTGCGGCGATGACGGTGGACAGACTGGTGGGGCGAATGATGAGACTGGGACTGTCAGTTTTGAGTCTGGTGGGTTTCAGCCGACTGCGGCGGATACAGTTAGTACTCCATCGGCAGATTTAACCGGTACGTTTACGGATGACCTAGCTAATACATTAGTACGTAACGCGGCCAGTTTTACCAAGGGCGCTTTGATTGCAACTGGAGCTGATTACAGCCCACAAATAGTGAACACTGATGGTGATGATACCGTCCTTAATGCTCAGGCCAGCGTGGTCATCACCACGACTGGTATCACCACTGCTGGGGCTGATGTCAATCTCAAAGTAAATGATGATTCGATCACCGTTGCTCAAGCAGTAGACTCCACGACTGCCGATAGCATCACCCTGACCAGTATTGCCCTGGGGAACAATCCATTCACAGCGGCGGGCAGACAGCTCCAGATTGAGGTTGATGATGGGATTGTCGCAGCGGTAGAGCGGAATGTCACTGTCAACCCGGCCACCGGTAAATCAATGGCGGTCGTGGACGCCGCTCCTGTCGTGGCCCTGGTCAATGGCTATATCACCAGCGTCCTATATGGGTACACGGGCACTGCCCCGGCCATAGGCGATCAGATTGAGTATGATACCAATGATTCAGAGGGCAACGCCGTCACCATGGCCAATGGCTCAGGCGGGATTGATGGGTCATTCTCGATTGCCGGGCAGCAGACCCCCACCACATTCGCAGTGCGCTGGTGGAATCCCACGGATTACTGGAGCAACAGTGCCACGATAACGGTATCTGACGGCGTGATAGTGTCCGTGGATGTGCCACAACAGCATGGCCGCGGGCGTACCAGCCGCTTCCGTAGACTATAACGAGGATCCCTGTGACCGGAGCATAATGATGGGCGCCAAGAAGAAGAAAACGCAACAGCAGCGCCCAGATAGTATTTCGCGTGAGCAGAGGATCGAGATATTTGCTCAAGCTGTAGTGGCCAACAAGACACAATCGGATGCCTACCGATTGGCCTACCCGGCCAGCCTCAAGTGGAAAAATGAGTCTGTCCATGTGCGTGCATCATACATGGCGGCTGACGGTAAGGTATTGTTACGGATACAAGAATTAAAGGATGCCCAGCTCGAAAGGCATGGCGCCAGCATCGACCGGGTGATACAGGAGTTGACCAGGGTTGCCTTCCTTGACCCGCGCCGGTTCTATGACGCGAAGGGTAAGCTGCTCCCGGTGCATCTGCTGCCTGATGACATCGCTGCCGCTCTGGGTGAGTTCACGATTGAGCAGACTCCGGCAGGGGTAATCACCAAGAAAATCAAGGCGGTTAGCAAGCTGCATGCGGTTGAGCTCCTGGGCAAGTGGTTCAAGATGTGGACCGATAAGCATGAGTTGGGCGGGATTGGTGGTGGCTCTATCAAAACCGAAAACACCCATACCCTGTCCAAAGATATGAGCCCGGAAGAGCTGGGGCGGCAGTATGATAGCCTTGCCCGCCGCGGTTAACTTGTAACAAGTTATGAGTTCCACAGCGCAGCATGTCCACCAAAGCAATAATAAGTTCGATTATCGCAATCCGGACTATACCGATATCATTCTGGCCCGGGCTGATTTCCTGGTGCGTCTCCAGAATGACAAGGAACTGCTCAAGAACGTCAAGTTATGGTACCGGACTCACCCCTGGGACTTCATTAAGGATTGGGGCCAAGTGTATGAGCCCAGAAATGCCGAGGTAGGCAGGCAGGCCTACATCCCGTTTGTCCTGTGGCCCCGGCAGATCGAGTTCGTTAAGTGGGTCCATACCCGGTGGCTGGCTCAGGAACGTGGACTGGCAGAGAAGTCCCGGGACTGTGGGGTATCCTGGCTCTCGATTGGGTATGCCGTGTCCATGTGGCTATCCCACCCAGGATTCGCGGTTGGGTTTGGCTCCTACAAGGAAGATAAGGTCGATGAACACGGCAACCCGGACTCGTTATTCGAGAAGATCCGTATATTCATCGACCGTCTCCCGAGATTGTTCCTCCCTGCCGGGTTCAATCCTAGGGAACATTGTACGTTTATGCGGACAGTCAACCCGGAGAATGAGTCCACTATCACCGGCGAGGTCGGCAACAACATCGGCAGAGGCGGGCGCAAAAGCATTCAGTTCGTAGATGAGGCCGCGCACGTAGAGAATCAAGAACTGGTAGACCGGTCCCTGTCAGCCACGACCAACTGCCAGATTGATGTCAGTTCAGTCAATGGCAACGGCAACCTGTTCTACTTGAAGCGTATGAAGTGGGAGAATACCAATCATATATTCATATTCGACTGGCGCCATGACCCGAGAAAAGACGAGGCCTGGCATCAGAAAATGTTAAACGAGCGTGACGACGTGACGTTCGCCCAAGAATATGGCCGCGATTACAACGCCTCCCAGGAGGACAGTTTCATCCCGGCCAAGTGGGTCACCGCAGCTATTGATGCGCATAAAATCCTCGGGTTCAAAGCCTCCGGGGTCCGGGTCACGGGGTTCGATCCAGCCGATGTGGGAGATGCCAAGGCCCTGATATGCAGGCATGGCTCCATCGTCCTGTCTGCAGACATCAAGACGCAGGGGGAGATCCCCGATGCCATCTACTGGGCACATGAGGTAGCAGACCAATTCCGGGCCGATGTCCTGGCCTACGACGGAGACGGTATGGGAGCACCGGCCATGAAGGTGGCAATGCGCTCCATGGCGGCCGGCCGTTGCAAGATTGTCAGTTACCATGGCTCTGCCGGGGTATCGGATCCAGCCGGCAAGACCCGGAGCAAGTTCCGCAGGTCCGGCGCCGGTGGGCTGGCGGAGGCCGACACCAAGACCAACGCCGACACCTACCTCAACTACCGGGCCCAGACCTGGAGTAGCCTGCGGTCCCGGTTCGAGGCGACCTATTACGCCATCGAGACGGCAAAAAAAGGGCAGGTCATAAATGTGGATATCGCGGATCTAATCAGTATCGACTCCGGGTGTGCCCAGTTACTGGCCCTGCAGGCCGAGTTGTCCAGACCGAAACGATTACACACAGCTAACGGCAAAATCAAGGTGGAGAGCAAAGAAGAGATGCGCAAGCGTGGCGTGAAGAGCCCGAACCTGGCTGATGCCTGTGTCATTGCCATGACCGTGATTGCCCCGGATGCGGCCAAGATTGAGGAGCACAAACCCAAATTCAAACCCCAATTTACTCCGGATCGCGGGATCCGCCTGTGAGGAACCCTGAATGATGGATGCCGGTCTAGCCAAGATCAGGATGCCTGGGATACCTGTCGCTGCCACTCCAGAGGATGGTGAGGCCTACGACAGCCAGATTACCCCAGAGATGCAGGCGGAGATGGAGGCGGAGAACTCTGCCAAGCTGGACAAGATTGGCCTGGCCCTGGGCGAGAAGCGCAATGAGGCGGTCGATTATCGTGTGTCCAACGGTATCGAGGACATCTGGACCCGATGTGAGGAGTATTACGAGGGCGTTGATGATGCCAACCGAGGTGGCGCCTGGACCTCGAAACCACCCGGACAGGCCCCGGCTCAGTCAGAGCAGACCACCGGCAGCAATGTGTTCTTCAATATTACGCGGCCTTTTGTCGATGCCGCGGTAGCGCGTATCGGGGATCTACTCCTGCAAGACGGTAACTGGGACATGCAGCCCACTCCCGTACCGGACCTGATTAAGATTGCCAAGGGCGAGATGCCGAAGTCCATCTCCAAGCAGATCGACGCGCAGTTCCCGGACCCCAGACAGTCCGCCGCGAAGAAGCAGGAGATGACGGCCCAGGCGGTCGATCTGGTCGATATCGCCCGGGAGAAGTGCAGCAAAGCCAAAACAAGGATCGAGGACTGGCTGACTGAGTGTTATTACCAGGCGGAGAACCGCAAGCTGATCGATACCTGTGGCAAGATAGGTACGGGCATCATGAAAGGTCCGATCATGGCCAATCATGTTTCCACTGCCTACATGGATGGTCAGTTGGTCATGCAGACCAAGCTCCAGCCAGAGTCCCGCTATGTGTCGCACTGGAACGTCTACCCGGACCCGGCCTGTGGCGACAATATCCACAATGGCGCTTACATCTTCGAGAAGGATGAGATCCATGCCAAGAAGCTGGAGGATCTGATCGGGATAGACGGTTATCTGGAGTCCGAGATCAGAAAGGTCCTGGAAGAGGGACCGCTAGAGCCCGGCGGCAAGGTCGAGGACCGCAACCGCCCGACTGCCAACGGCCTGCGGAAGCGCGAGACCAAAGACCTATACCAGATTTGGTATTACTACGGCCGCATGAGTGCGGAGGATCTGGAGTTGTGCGGCTGCCCTGACAAGACCGGCAGTGCTGATGTCAAGGCCACCATGGTCAACAACCATGTGATCATGGTCACGGAAAACAAGCTGTCCACCGGCGAATTCCCGTACGATTTCATGATCTGGCAGAGCCGCGAGAACTCACCCTGGGGCATTGGTGTTGCAGAGCAGATATTCGATCCGCAGCGGGTCGTCAATGCCGGTGGCCGGCGGATGCTGGACAATGCCGGACTAGCCTCGGCCCCGATGATCCTGATGCGTACCGGCAAGATTTGGCCGGAGAATGGTATCTGGGAGATTGCGCCGCTCAAGATTTGGCTGGTCGCGGAAGAGATGGCCGAGACCGGCATCGAAGATTTCATGGCGCAGTTCAAGATCGACATCATGCAGCAGGAGTTACAGGCCATCGTGGATTTCGGCCTCAAGTTAGCGGAGGATGTGACCGGCACGCCGATGCTACTCCAGGGGCAGATGGGAGCGGCCCCGGATAGCGTAGGCGGCATGACCATCCTGAACAACAATGCCTCGGCTCTTCCCCGGAGACTGGCCAGGCAGTATGACGACAAAATAACAGAGCCACATATTCGCCGTTATTACAACTATTTGTTGCTGTTCGGTGAGGATGACGAGAAGGGCGATTTCACTATCAATGCCCGCGGTTCAACCTCCTTGGTCGAGAAAGACATCCGCAATCAAGCTCTTGGAGCCATGGGGCCGTACGTGTTGAACCCGATCTTAAAGAAGGATCCGGTGAAATGGTTCAATGAATTCCTCAAGTCCCAACGGCTGAACCCGAAAGATTTTGACTATGACGATGAGGAATGGCAGAAGGTCGTCGAGCAGATGTCCCAGAGCAAACAAGACCCCCGGGAAGCGATTGCCCAGCTCAAAGCCCAGACGGACGAGAAGCTGAAGACCATGGACCAGCAGTTTGAGGCCCAGGAGAACGCCCTGGAACGGGAGTTCAACCTGATACTGGCCGAGTTGGAGCGGGAAATGGATACCTTTGCCGGTCAAAACAACCGCAGTATGAGTCTCGATCAGGTCAAGGCCAAGCTATCGGAGGCGGTTATCAGAGCCAAGCAGGACGATAAGAAGTTGCGGCTGCAGGGGTATCTAGCAACGCACAAGACCAATGCTGCGGAGCAGGTAGCAACACCCGCGGCCGAGCCCGCAGGTAGAGCCAGACCTGGACGCGCTTTCCAGGCATAGTTGTGCTATATTTACCGCACCAACTTGGGGAGTATCCATGACAGCCATGACTGAACTTACCGCCAGACACAAGCCAACGCTACTCACCACGCCACAAGCCACCAAGCTTGGCTGGTTCATCATTCAGCATATCTCCAAAGACAAGGGTTGGGAGAATACCCTGCCGGAGGACGTGCCTGACTGGATTAAACATCAAGATGTCATGGCGAACTTGGCGCAGGGGATACTGGTATGTAATGGAGAGGGCGATTCACAGATATGGTATCGGGCGGTCCCTTGCGAACCACCGGTGCAACACTGATATGGCAAAAGGTAACGGAAGTATGTACTTAACGAAACAAAGTAATATATAGATGAAACTTGTATTAATTGAATGGATGGATTCTCATACTGGTCGTGGTTGGCAATCTCTTCAAGAAATTACGAATGCCAATAACACGATTACCTGCCGTAGTGTTGGATGGCTAGTTTCTGAAAATAAAACTTGTAAAGTTATTGTTCCACATATTTCTGGCGAAAAAGATGGGGTAGTGCCATATGGTTGCGGGGATATTTCTATCCCCGCAAGTTCTATAACAAAATTTGAAGTATTAAGAAAGAATTGATTTATTTCTTCTTACTTCGGCCAGTATCACCATATCCGGGGAGGGGTATTCTTTCCCGCTGTGTTGTAGCGGGACGCCTCTCGGTTTCCCTTACTGGGATAAATTGACCTGTTTTGCTATCTCTGCCGCCTACGCGACTTTGCCTATTACTAGACATTTTAGTACTCCTTTCCTCAATTTGAGGAAATAGAAGGCGATTTGATTGATGAGTACTACGCGAGGATGTTACTATTTGCATAGTAGGGGAGTGAATTTCCTACACGTAGCGGCCTTACGGCTCGCCCGTTACCGTTACCAGCCCGCAGGTGTTTGCGCATCTGCGGGCTATTCATTCTTCTTCGGTGCCTTTGGCCAGCCTTCAGGCGGACGCTTCTTTTTTAATGCGTCACTGATAGCTTTTTCCCAGGGTTTGTCAATTTTGACATGCTCTGGTTTAGGGCCAGTTTTCCGGCGCTCTTTTGTTGAATTGGGTTTATCTTGGGACAGCGTAGCCTGCACGGTATCTATCATAATGTCAGCCGCAAGCATCTTCCCTTGTACCTGGCGCATGCTGAGTTCTTGTACAACAACCGGTTTCTGGAAGATGGTGAACGGGCGCTTGCCGCTATCAAAGCCTGTGACGGTAAGCGGCTAACTTATAAAGAACTGGTAGGGGATTAATTTTTTGATCTATGTTTCGCTAAGTACATACTTCCGAAAGGTAATCTCCCTTTACACACCGACAAAGGCTGGTTGTAATGCACACCTACACCTGCGAAACCCCTGATCTGCAATGCGCCTGCTGTGGCGATATCATTGCCATCGGGGAAGAGTTTGCGGTGGTCACCACCCCCTCTGAGCCCGGCCTGAATACCTGTGTCGAGTGCGCCAAGCAAAAGATAGGTAGCGTCAAACACGCCCGGGCAGAGCATACGTTGAACCGTAAACAGAAGGCTGAGAAAGAGAGAATAGACAAAGAGCCAAAGGAGAAAGCATGAACCTATTCGGCCAAAAACTGGACCATCTCATCGTGTTTTCTGCCGCTGATCAGGATGGTCCCTGGACTCCGGTACCTGTCACTAAGGTACCGGATTGGGTCAAGGATCCCGATGTCATGGGCTATCTGGTCGCTGGCGAGACCGTGACGGATCCGGCTATCGGCCCCCTCTGGTTCCGGGCCGAGAAGGTTAAGCGTGCGGTAACCCATTGATGGATTCCCGTCTGATCCTGACTGCCGCAGAGCTGTCCAGCCACACCTGGGCTATCCTCGCGGACTATGTCGAGAAACAAATTATCCTACTCCGGGAGCAGAATGATGCCCCCCTGGACGAGATCAAGACCGCTGAGTTGCGCGGCGAGATCAGAGGATTGAAGAAGCTGTTGAGTGCCGGCAAAGAAAAGCCGACGCCCATCCGTATTACCGGGCAAGTCTAAACCGCTCCCCGGTCCCCGTGACGAACGGCGCAAGCCCCGAGTCACAGTCTGCCCACGCGAGTGGGTTTTTTATGGAGGTTGTCATGACCGAATTAACGCCAGCCCAACAAGCCGAAGCCACTGCCGCTGAGAGTCAGGCCTTTAATGCCGCGATTGCCGAAGAGGATCCACCAAAATCCTTCGAAGCACCGCCAGCACAGCCGATTCACCAGGCGGCAGAGACCATAACCAACGATCCACCGGCGACCCTTGTTGAGCCGCCAGCCCCAGAGCCGGAATATACCCCGGATCCAAAACTGGAAGCGTTGATTCAAAGCCGTATCGAAGCACGAGAAAAGGCCCTGCGCGAGGATTACCATCGCGTCGAGTCCAAATTCGGAAGGATGGAAAAACAGTTACAGGAAGCCCTGAGTAGAGCCGCCGTACCGGCCAATGCTAACGTCAGAAAAGCCCTCGACAGCCTCCCCGAATTCAAAGAGATCCAGTCCGATAATCCCGAATATGCCAAGGTGTTTGAAGCCCTGGCCGCAAATATCGCCGCCCCGGATGTGTCCGGCATGCTGGCGACCATGCAAGACAAGCTGCGGGCCGAATATCAGGCCGAGCTGGTCAAGCTGCGGCTGGAGACCAAACACGAGGGCTGGGAACAGACGGCTAAATCTCCCGAATTTATTGAATTTGTCTATACCGACGGTCCTACACCCCAGGAAAGAAACGGTCTCGAATCCATCGGAAAATTGATGGACGAGGCCACCAAAAAAGGGGATGTAGCAACCGCCAACGCCTACCAGAATCAATGGCAGGCCCGGTTGAATGAGCAGATCCGCTCCCATCCGCTGTGGTGGGCTAACACCGGTGCTGCTTACTACAGTGACAAGGTGGAGGATTCCATCACGTTGCTGGATAAATTCAAGAATCGTGCGGCAGAAGAGCCCCGAGACAAGACTCCAGACAAGCGGTTACAACGGGATGTCGAGCCGACCAAAGGCAACCGACCCCCGGCAAAGCCGAAACCACAAACTGAACGCGAAGCCATGGAGGCGGCTTTTTACTCCTAAGCTTCGCACTAACCGTACTGTCGTGAGACAGCACACAGGAGTTCCTAATGGATACGCAAACCTATTCCTCAATTGCGATCCGCAGTGGTAATCAGAAAGGTAAAATTCTGAAACACTCGGTACCCGTCGAGGTGCTGGGCATCACCGGTGTCCAACACAAGATGGAGCGAAACATGTCCGATACTATTGTCTTCGGGCGCTACATCCCCCACGGTGGCGCGACCACCAACTACACCACCCAGAACCGCTGGACCGTAACGGCTGCTGCCCACCAGACAGTGGAAGGCGTCACGCCGGATGCGGATACCCTCTCGCGGGTGGATATCACCGTACAGATGTCGCAGTACTCCTGCCTGTACGTCTACACCGACAAAGCCAAGATCTTCCACGAGGACGATCTGCCGGCCGCGCAAATCAAACACACTGGCCAGCGTATGGGCCTGGTGCGCGAGATGATCCGCTACGGCGCCCTGAAGGGCACCACGCATAAGTATTATTGCGGTGGTACCACCCGGGCCACAGTGGATGAGGCGATCAGCCTGAACGTGTTGCGCAATGTGACCCGGAATATATCCGGCAATCATGGTATGCACATCACGACTGTGCTAAAGGCTTCCCCACTGTACGACACCCATCCCATCGAGGCCGGTTTCCTGGTCTTTTGCCACACCGACATGATGCACGACATTCGGGAACTGCCGAACTTTACCCCGTGTATCGAGTACGCGTCAGGTCGCCAGGTGCATCCGCAGGAACTGGGTTCAGTGGATGAGTTCCGTTTCATCGTCTCCCCTGACTTGGGTTCGATCATCGACTCCGGGGCCGCGGTGGGTGTCACAGGCTTGAAGTCTACCGGCAACAGCAACATCGACGTATACCCGATGGTGGTGGTGGCCGATGAGGCCTGGGGTGATGTCGCGCTACGTGGTGAAAACTCCTTCGAGCCGATCCACATCCAGCGCAATCGCGAAGACAAGTCCGATCCGCTGAAACAGCGCGGCTATGTCGGAGCGATTTTCTGGTCTGCCATGTTCATCCAGAACGACGGATGGATGGCAGTCGTCGAATCCGGCGCCACCGAACTGGATTCATAGGAGAGATGCCATGTTGAAAGAAATTGATACTCGCTGCAGTACTTCCGGTCTCCTGACCGCCACGGGTGCCGAGACGGTCTATGACACGACCGTCGCGGTCGCTTTTACCATCAACGGCAAGCAGTACTCCAAGGCGACCGTGGCCGACGGCGCTACCCCAACTACCGACGGTGATGCCGCGGCGTTCGAGACGCTGGCGGCCTCTGAAGGCTGTTGCATGGTGTGGGCGTTGAAAGCTGACGGGACGGTGGGCGTTTTCCAAGGTGATGTAGTGGCCCTGGATTCTGCCAATGAGCCGGTCTCGGCGTTGATGTTCCCGGATGTGGATCTGGAGACGTGGGCACCGTTCGCCTACCAGACCCTGAAGAACGGATCGACAGGCAGTACCTTCACGTTCGGTACCAGCAACTGGAATGCCACGGGCATGACGGTGGTGATTACCAACGTCGGTACCCTGCCACCGCGACCACCGACTACCTAACCAGTAGGTTCCACAAGCAAATAAAGGATGAGGGCGCCGTAAGGTGCCCTCTGACTTAATAAATCATAGAGGAATACTAACATGAGTAAATTACGCGATAAAATAGGCAGGCTACAGATAACTGACAACCTGCGTTTCGAGAAGAACGCCAATCTTACCGTGGTCAGTTCTACTGGGGTTGCAACCAATCTCTCACTCGCAGATTTGGCGGCCCTTGAATTCGCGACAGACGCTGACAACAACACCGCTGTTGGGTTGACTGCCCTTAACTCCATGACCGCGGGCTCGGCCACCGATAACACGGCGGTTGGCTCCGGGGCGGGTACAGCAATCACCACTGGCGACAGTAATACCCTGATAGGCTCTGGGGCTGGTGATGCCATTACGACTGCTGGTACCAATACCGCAGTTGGTAAAGCTGCTCTAGGAGCGAACACGGCCGCTGGTAATACGGCAATCGGTGCTGGCGCCCTGGATGCCAATGTGGCAGGTGTCAGAAATGTCGCAGTAGGCGCGGATGCAGGTGGCGCGCAAGCCGCGTCAACCGACAACGACAACACCTTCCTGGGGCACAACGCTGGCCTCTTGGCTAATGGATCAGCATCAGGTGGCAACACGATAGTAGGCTCGACGGCCTTTAATGCGGCGACCACGGCTATCGACAACACCGCCGTTGGTTTCAATGCCCTCGGTGCGGATGTCACAGGCGCAGATAACACCGCTGTTGGTAAGGATGCCCTGGCGGCAAGCACTGCTGCTGGCAACGTTGCTGTTGGTGCGCGATCCCTTGATGCGAACGTCGCGGGTGTCAGGAACGTGGCTGTCGGCACAGATGCCGGTGGAGCTGCCGCTGGCGCTAACGACAATGACAACGTATTTGTCGGGCATAACGCTGGTTTACTGGCGAACGGCTCGGCTTCCGGTGGCAACGCAGTGGTTGGATCTGCTGCCTTCAACGCAGCGACAACCGCGATCAACTGCACCGCGATTGGGTTTAATGCCCTCGGGGCAGATGTCACGGGGGACGGCGCAACGGCGGTCGGTAAGGACGCGTTGGCTGCCAGTACCGCGGCCGGAAACACAGCTATTGGAGC
>C687J35021_10002510_pt1 | contig 13019 bp, 22 predicted proteins | sample RifCSPhighO2_12_FD_35021 | JGI IMG/M metagenome (IMG submission 35021)
AACAACTCTTGGTTGAAATTTAACTTCACACTCAATCGCTGTTGAATTTCGTTCATCATCAAACCAACTTCTAACTCTTGGCAGATCGCGCATGAATAAATAACCACAGCTAGGCTGTTTAAGGCCTGGAGAACTTGGTTTCCATCCAAGGAACGCAACATCACCATAGAAATTAGAAATAGAAGCTGCAACACCTTCTTGTGCTGTATCTTGTACTGCTGTCGGTACAAGTAGCTCAGAAAGATCAAACAATGCAGCAAGCATGTTTTTACTAACTTCACTAGATGTATATTTGACTCGATCAAGTACTGCGATATGGCTTTTTGCTGCCACATATCCATCTCGTGGTAAAATACCAAAATTTGGTTGTTTACCAGAATTGGCAATAACCGTTGATGCTCCAGTATCAAAAACTAAAACTGGATCAGATGTCATTGTGTTGGAATCAAAATCTGCTCCTGCTGCAAGGGATACATTCAAAGACCAATTTGTGGTCGTAAACAATGCAGCTACAGAAAGCTCAATTCTGCGATAAATCGCATCTGTTAAAGCTTCGGTTGTATCTACTTGTAAAGAGCCTTGGTCATAATTTTCTTCTTCATCTCGACCGACATAATCCTTAATGGCATGTTGTTCTAAGGCATATGTGGCAGTAGAAACTTCGAAAGAAAATTCACGAGCTACCCCTTTTGGCGCTCTTAGTGTTTGTGGTATCCTAAAGTTTCGCTCATAGATACGATATAGATCCGTATCTTTTGTAACAGCTACCTTAGGAAAAACTTTATCCCAAATATATTCCGAATTTTTGTATTGTGCGGAAACATTTGAGAGTAATTGATTTACATGCAGTTGATTTTTCAATGGCATAGTATTTACTCCTTTCTAAGTTTTCCGTTAATTACGGAATCGATTTGAAATGTGGTTGAATTAAAACATCTGCAATTGCTCCAGTAACGGCAACTGTAGGACCTATCAAAATTCCAATGACATAAGATCCTGCTGTAGTATCGGCGTGTGGAACGCCGCGACCAGAGGCATCAGCTGCGACCATATTTCCGCTAGTTACAGTGTCATTGAAAAATACTTTTGCAATACCTGCGAATGCCACAGGAATTGCACCAGTAGTATCTAAAACAGTATCAGTAGTGACACCTAGTACTCTTTCGGTTGCAGCCGCCGGCAATTTTACGGTATTGGCTGTTCCGGTTAGCATATTGACAATTCGATATGCTAAAAGAGTAGTAGCGACATCAAAAGATATTGGTGCGATGTTACTCATTTTTACTCCTATTTATTTTTCTTGATGATTGCTTTAACAGCTTGACCATAAGTACAATCATTTTCTTTCATGTACTCTTTAGCCTTTTTGTCCATCTCATCATCAGCTTTATAAGTTTTCTTTTCATTACCTTCAGAATTTTCTTCGAAATTAACCTCAGATAAATGCTTTGCTAACTTTAAAGTTTCTTTAATTAGTTCTTGTTTATTGATTTCTTTATCTTTTTCTTCGATTTTAACTGTATATTCTTTTTTGTCTGGGCCAAGTAATTGAGTTACTTTGTCTTTCATTGCAGGACTGCAAAGCTTTTCAGATACAAGCTCTGTTACGAACTTTTCAATCCTAGCTACTTCAGCTTCAGCTTGAAGCTTTGCTTTATCTGCATCAGAGGCGGCCTTATCCTTACGAAGCTCAATAAGTTCTTTGTCTTTAGCTTCGATATCTAGAGCGAACTTCTTAGCCTCTACTTCTTTAGCCTCAGCACTGTCTTTTGCAGCTTGTAATTGCAATTCAAGCTTAATTTCTGATTCTGTTTTTTCTGGCATATTGCCTACCTTCCTTGGCGATTCTTTTGAATCTTGTTTAAAATCAAATTCTTTTTCATAAAATTTAAGGGCTTCATGTCCATTATTTTTATACATAGCTAAAATATCAGATAGATTCATAACCCCTGGTGTATCTGCCCCTAATAAGGCAACTGCTCCAAGAGCGCGCTTATAAACCTTATCTTTTATTTTTAGATTCCAAAAAATCTCACTAGATACTTTTCGGTAAGCTTTGGCTTTAATTAGATCATAGACTTTTTTAGGAATATCTGTGAAATCGGCCAAGAGTTTATCACCAAAGATATAAATATTTTCAATCCAGCCAGCTGATGGAAGTCCATCTGCTTGTAATATCTTTTGCTTATCATCATGACCTAGTTTTAAATAAGGTCTAATCCCAGACTTTGTCTCCTCAAAAGCATTTACCATTAAATTTAGATCTTCTAATGAATATGGATCACCATTCCATTCGCCTACTGAGAAAATTTCTACACCCTGTATATTAAATTTTTCCATAATTATTTTACCGCAAACCCTTCTCCGACATTTTCAGAAATAAATTCGTCAATCGGCTGACCACCTGCCTTTTCGCTCACCTTAAACTCTTCATATTTAGTGATTGGTATTAAGGTAGATCTGCAATTAAAATGCATCGGTGGAATTGGCTCACTACCTGCCTTAAAGATCTTGCCATGCAAGCCATCACAGATATCAGATGTTCTATCATCTAGGATTGCACTATATTGATAGGCTGCAACGACTCCTGATTCATTGAAAAATTCTAATCGGCCTTTATTAAGCACTTCCGTGTGCTTAGTTCGTGCGAACCTCTCAATGCTTGCTTTAGACAGAGCCTTCCCTGAATCGTCTAAAATATCTATAACCGAGGACAAAGGTCTGCCATCTTTAATGGCAGCGGTTAATTCTGTTTTTACTTTACTTAATATTTTGTATTGGTAATCACCGACATAACTAAATGTTTCTGCCTCTAAAACCTCTAAGAATTTTTCAGCTGTGATAGGAGCTTTATATTCTGCTTTGAAAAGCTCTTGAGCTGCTTGGGTTTGAGCATCTTTATAAAGACCCAAGAAGCTAGACTTAAGAACTTGCTTAAGTTCTTTAAGATGTTTTAAGTTTATTGAATCAATCCTGTCTATTTTTTGAGCAGATAGAATTTTTTTCTTTTCGATCTGATCATAGATATCAGCAAACATTTTACGAACAATAGGTGCTACCTCGTTAACTACAGATTGATCATAATCATTTAGCTTTGTAGCTATGGCTTTAAAGTTTACTTTTTTATGGTAGTCGCCTGGCGTTTGATTAAAGATTTTTCCGAAGGTCGCTTTCTTGTTAGATTCATCTTGTTCGACATCTTCGATTTCTTTTTTGTTCTCGGCTCCCGCTTCCACATCGGCGCTTTCATCGGGCATTTCCCCTGGCATTCCGTTAGGCAATAGTCCTGGCAAGGCTTGCGGCTCTTCAATTACGACCTCGCCCTCTGGAAATTTAACTAATTTTCTGAAGTGATTAATTTCTTCTTCATTGGCCTTAAAAGCCTTACCCTTAACTGCCTCAAGCCAAATCTTTGCAAGTTCCCCGGCTTGAACATCATCAAGTGGATTAAATTTAAACTTAGGATAATTATCAATATACCCATGATTTATAACTACCATTGGCCATACAATATGCTTATTTATTAAGGCTTCTAGTGCTGATCTCCTGCGTTCTATATGCATAAAGAAAATGGATATTTGTTCTCTGCCTAGGGCTTGGCTTCCGCCACCTGTTTCACTTCCCGACATTCCAAGTAGGTCTGGAATAAAAAGACTTCTACCTATGAACATATTAAATATATTTAAAGCTTTTGAATAAGCTTCGCCATTACTCTTGCTTTCGATGAAATCAACTTCGATCTCTTTAGGAATTGTCAAAGCTGTAGTAGCTTGGAATCTTTTAATGGCATTATGAATATCTGTTATGGCTTGTTGTGGAGCATTCTTATCATATCTTGCAACTGGCGTGGCCTTTGCCTGACTTTGCATAAAGATACCGTAATATTTAACAACCTCTTTTTTAGCAAACCATGCTCTAAAACAAGCCCTTAGATCACTAGTTCCATAAGGGTTTTGAAATTTTCTTTTATTTACATAATGAATAAGTGATTTTGGATTTATATCTTTTGATCCGCGATTAGTATTCTGTTCATATTTTGTGATATTACCGAAATCATCTTGATGGATAAGCCAAGAATTAGGATGTCTTGTCCTAAGGATTTTAAGTCTTAGTTTGCTTTCCTCATTAAATTTAAAAATCTTTTCAGTCAAAGAAAAGCCGAATTCATAAGCAGTTAAGATTTCTTCAATTTGCTCTAAAAAAGGTATTTCACAATCCTCTTTAAAAGCAGCACTTAAATCTTCTATGATTTCTTCTTGTCCATCTTCATCACTGATGAAATTAAATCCATTTCCTAAAACTAAATCTTTTTTAAGTTGTAAGCATATTGATACTTGATCATCTTCAATCATCTCCTCATAAATTGAATAATCGCCAGATTTCTTATAAAGATCATCTGAATTATATGGTGATTGATAGGATTCAGGCACCATTGGTGAGCGATAAAGAGATTCCTCGACGGTACCTGTATAGATAGCGGCAATAAGGTTATCACTTTTTCCTGATAAAACTGGCTGTAATGCTTCTGCCATTCCATCCTAATCAACTAAAATTTTACTTGATATATTCTCGTAAAGATCACTTGAGCCAAATCGCAAAACCATTTGAAGGGCTATCGCACACGCTACAATTCCATCGTCGTGCCTACCTTCAGCAGCTTCAATCTTACCATTATTGTCGATTAGAACTAAGCATTCTTGTAAAATATTAAGATCATTAATTATTAAATAATTATTTTCTACAGCATGAATAAAGGCGTTTATCATGATTGGCCTAGACACAAGATCAGTACGCCAGCCTAATTTTTCGTCATCGTGATGATATAAATTTGGATATTGAATGTGCTTATCAAGCTCTAGTAATACGGCATGGCCGTGATTGTTTCTCTCAACCGATAGAAGAGGCATTACAGACTTTGTATCGTGATACATCTTACACAAATCATTTAATTTATGAGCAAATTCGTAAGGCTTCCAGTGGCCTCTAATCGTTGCCACAACATTTCTTGTCCTTGCATTTAGCATGACGCCAACCGAGTAATCTTTTCGAACACCCTCGGCAACGTCAGCCCCTACGACATAAGTCTCTTTTTTATCAAACCTCTCAAATACCCTAAGCCACCCATTATCAGAAATGGGGCTTGGCGCTTTGTCCATTAAGTCTTTAATAATAAATAAATCCAGGACCGATTCGCCAGACGATAGAAAGCAAGTCTTGTCATCCTCTGGATATTCTTGCTCAAAAGTAACCCTTTTCTTATCGTGTGATAAGGTTTTTAATTCTGATTTTTTATACCTTCGATATGCAATCTGACCATTATCTATGTCTATGCCGTAATGATTTTTTGCCTTAGAAATTAATTCGAGTTCATCTTCTGTAAGCTCTAAGTTACTCGAATGCATCATATACTCTTTGAATATGTACCACGGGAAAAATAACTTTTTATATGGCTGTTCAACATCATTCCACATTTCATAAAAAAAGTTTCCCATGCCATTTGCTGTAGTCTCAAGGTCTACAATGCCGTTAGATGGCACCGCCTGAAGTGTGGCCTTAAGCTTTGATGAATCTTTCATAAAGGCCACCTCTGAGCCATGAAGTATCTGGACGGTATCGCCTCGTATTTCTAGATCACAGTAAATCCTTGAATTAATCTCTGGAAAGTACATCTCATGCTTTGATCCGCCACCTCGATCAATTACAGGCCTTATGTCATCAGGCAAAAACTTATAGGCTCTCATGGCTATTCTAAACAGCTTTTCTACTGCATCCTTTTCATGCGCAATGATCGCGCAGGTGGTATTTGGTCTAAATATTGTTAGGTCAAATTTCTTGATAATCGAATAAGTTGACACGCCGAATTGACGGGCCTTTAGAATCATTTTTCTATTGCCTGGCGTTCGATCAATTATTTGTTGTACGTTATTTGGGCGAAAGGTAACTCGATTGCCGTTTTTATCGACAATCTTATAAAGATTATTTAAACGCCAATTATGGTCTAGGAGTTTCAAAGAGCCGTCCTTGGCTTAGTGGTGCTCGGGGCCGTTCGACAAATAACGGCGGACAAACTAGGTGTGGTAATTATTTGTTTTTATCCACAATCACTCTAGTGCGGCATTAGCATGATTGTCTGCCACCTGCCCAAGCATATAATTACTTCTTACTATTTTTCTTAGTCGTTTTTTTCTTCGAATTCTTGGTTTTTGTTTTCACTGATTAACTCCTTTCCATTCCCGCTTTCAATCTCTTGCGCTAGATGCACAATTTTTGAGTGAAAGCTCATTGATCCATTAATGTCTATTTCTTCTTTAGGCATGCCGTGCACTCGGTTTAAAACGCCATCAAGATCATTACCTAAGAGTTTTTTTGCAATAGCTACTCTAATAATTGGCTGAGTTGGGTCATCTTTGATTGCAGTAAGATCTGGCTCAGTCATATTCCAAAGGTATTTAAATTCTTCGATAATATCTTGCTTAGAGGCTTTTCTAAACTCTCTGATTTCTAAGGGCAGAGGCGTCTTTCCTTTTGGATTACCGCTTACGCCCTTTGGCCACATTCGCCCATTTACTTTTCTTGGCATTAAATACCATTCTCATAAACATATTTTAATAATGAGATTCTATTTGGCCTGCCTGTTTTACTAAAAATATGCGTGAGGTGAAACTTAACTGTTTTTTCACTAATATTAAGAGCCTCTGCCATTTGTTTAATTGTGTCGTATGTTTTAATAGACTTGCATACTTCAATCTCTCTATTAGACAAATGCACCTTGCTGTTGTCAAAAAGTCTTACGCTTCCTTGCGGTAATTGTTCCATAATTCTCCCCTTATATTTTTTTTAATCCATTTTCTAATTGTCCAGTGCGATAGCCCTGCGTTCTCGCATACATCATTTTTGAAATAGTCTGAGTGAATTTCAGTAATAATTTTAAGCACAGCCGATGCTCTTGATTTAACTTCGCCAAGCCTTGTCTTATCAAATTGATGATGAGATGCGGCAGCAGAGCAAGACGTCTTTCTATTGGCATACTTATTTTCATATTGGCCATCAGAAATAGAGCTAAATAAGATGTATCTTTTATAATTATAAAATAAGTCCATTTTTGCCTGTCTTATGACTCTACCCCACATCTTACGCTCTGGAGAATCTTGATCTTGCTCATACATCTTTACTCTTCTTTTTTGCTTTCAAAGTCTGCGCAGTAATCGATTTCAGGCATTGGCACCATCCTTGGTACTTCCGATCTATTGCAGTATGACCAGCTTTCCTTAAAGTGTTTGCAGTTGGAACATACCTGCTCACTGATTGTCTCATCATAATCTATGGACAACTTACAAGTGTTTGAGTTAGGGCTCATCTAAGAACCTCCAGTATCATGCCTCCCGTAAATGTTAGTGATTACTGCCATACATCTATTAAAGTCCTATTTCGGCAAATCCATCAAATTAATCGCCATATAATTATTTTCTTAATAATTTAATAATTAAATTAAGTATCTTATTGATTAATAACTAGGCATCGCCATAGCATTTAAGAATATGAAATTTTCTTTAAAAGATTCTGTCATGTATTCCGAAAACGAAGTCAAAATATCAATAAGCTTATCTGTGCCAAAGAAGGAATCTGAGAGATATTCAGACTTAAAAGACCGATTGAAGCGCCTCAATAGAAAAGCAAGGCTCAGTGTCTTGGCTTGTTCTAATTTTATTGAGTTTTTAGATTCTGCTGAAGAAATGATTAAGCATCATGAGGACAACCCATCAAGTGGATTTGAACTGCCAAGAGGCGCTGCTTAAGACTTATGTCTTATTGGCACGATTTTCTTCTGATTTTATTCTGCTAGAATCTTCATAAGTAAATTAATAATATAAGTTATATCACTCATAATTCGCCCATTGAAATTAACTTATTATTTACCCAATCATGGTTAGCATACATACAGGCTTCGCCAGCATCTAGCAGCCAACCAAATGGTTTATCGTTTGTTATTGATACAAAATAACCCTCAAGATTAGTTAGCTGATTAGCCTCATTATATCTAAACAATGGAATGCCTACAACTAAAGCTCCATTTATTGGTGACATGAATATTTGATCCTTCACTTATCACCCCTGGCTTTGGCTAAGGCTTGTTCAATTTCCATAACTTGATGACGCCAAATTTCTTGTGCCATGCTTAGTTTATCGTGGCACATAGCTGTATCCAAATCTTTCGATCTACTTAAGGATTTCTCCAAAGCTTCGCACAGCATCTTAATCGTCTCATCTTTTTGAGTGAGGGCGCTGTATTCGATGACTCGAAGTAAGTTAGCATTATTCCATTCGTCTATTGTACAAGTCCGGTCATTAAATTCTTTTTCTTCTTTTGAATACCAACAATCATGATCAATCCAAAACTCCCTCGCCTTAGTTTCCATTTTCAAACCCTTTTCTGTTTCTCATAATTTTAACAATAAAAAATGCGCGAATCCAATCAATAAAAGTCCATTTTTTTGTCAAGTCCTCAATCACCATTAATTCACTTACTTTTACCATTTGTTTTCTCCTTGTTAAGTTTATTTGCCATTTTCAAGCTCCATCTTTGCTAAGAATGATTCTATATTTCCAGCTGTTTTTTCTAGCCGTTCAAAGCGATTCTTAAAAGATTCAACCTGATCAGATACTTTATAGAAATCTTGTCTTAAACCAGTGACGTTGCCGCAAAACCATTTTAATTCCTTAGCCTGATCATAAGTAAGTATTTTATCTTTTGGTTTCATCCCTCAAGCTCCTTGATTTTAAGATATGCATTAAATAAATCTGGATTTTCGCTATTAAATCTTGAGCCTAAATTCCAAGCCACACTTATCTCTTGACCAATCATTGAGTTAGGATTCATCCAAGGTCGAATCTTATCTTGCATTTGATTAATGGTGGCTATCGCTGCGTTAGCCTGTTTCTGCAACGCTTCGATCTCTTGGTCTTTTTGAGTGATGGCTGAATATTCTATCAACTTAACTCTTTCGATTGGAAAATCTGGTCGCGAATATTTTGGATTCCAGAACTGACCATCTGGTCCGACTCCAACGGTAAAAACTCTCGCCTTATTTGCCATTTTCAAGCTCCTTGATTTTAGATTGTAACTTTTCAATCTGCACTTCGCGATTAGTGCATAACATTTCAAGCTGATCATTTTCTTTCTGCAACGATTCGATTTGTAACCTAGAAGTCTCTTGCAGCATTTTAAATTCATGCTTGAATGTGTCTCGCTCACTCCGCATCGCCACAACTTGCGTTTTCGTTTGGTTGAATTGAGACTTACGACCTTCACGCCACCAAGAATGTAAATATCTAGCCTCATAGGAAGTAAAATCTTTTCTAGGATGATTATTTATAAACTGTTCGAAGTCCATTGCAGAGCTCACTTCATCAAACTCCACCGGCTCAGACAGCAGAAGTTGGTTATGGTATTCTGCGCCAGAGATAAAGCCCTCGTAATAAAAGCGGTACACTGAATTATGTACTCTTTGCTGCTGTTGAAATTTCTGCGCAGCTTTGCCTGCCTCCACTTCAACCTTCTCCCTAATATTTTGTGGCATGGTCATTTGTAGTCTCCAAATATTAAGTAAAAACACACTAAACAAATTATTATTGCAGATAAAAATATAACCATCATCTACTCCCCAATCTCTGCAAGAATTTGTTCTGCTAGACTTACTTTGTTGATAATAGTTTTCAAAGCCTCAACCAATTTAGCTTTGTCTGACTCGAGTTTGGTAATTTGATCTTTAAGCTGATTCTTACTTAGTGATCTAGGTTTAGTAAAATATTCGAGATCTAGAAACTGGCTCATAAATCACTCCTAATAAAAAGACACCGCTTGAGTTGGCCTAGCCCTTACGTTTAAGATCTTTCGGCTGTACCATTTAAGGCCTCTTGCCATATCACCTTCTCAAGCGGCATCAAAAATTAATCTTTCAAATAATCTTCAGTATTAAAACAAATTTCACTGGCCATTAAAACTGCGCTTGTCGGATCGACTACGACTGACGCATGTGGATCACAATTTTCACATAACCATTTAATTAAAGGCTTTGCAGCTTCGTTAAATGAATTTATCTTTTCTTCGCTATATTCTGCTTCCATTTCTCTCTCCTTTGGCTTATCGCCGGTTAAATATCATCAGGCAATAGCCCGAAATCTGAATTGTTTTCTAATGTTAGTCTTAATTTTTTACGCTTGATTCTTTTCTTATTATAATTCCAATCGTATTTCATTTTGCCACATTCGTAACACAAAGCCGATAGCCACATTTTGCCAGTCTCATCTACATATAATCTTTGCATTCCAGAAAACTTTTTAAAGATCCAATCTTTTTCAACCTTGCAAGACTTGCATATTCTCTTTTGAGCACTGTGCTCTTTTTTTAATTTAGAGCCCTTCATAACTCAGATATCCTCTTAGGCTCATCTCGATCATCAGGAATAAACCACAAAACCTGTAAGCCTATTATTAATCCAATCATAAGAAATATTAATTCGGTCATATCAATCCTTTAAGGTGTCGGGAAATTATTTTAATTCTTTCAAAACTTTAGGCCACAAAAAATATGGCATCTTATGAAATCCTTCTGCATATAATTCATCAACTGCTCGATCATAACTCCAACATTCATAAACAATTCTATATGTGGCAATAACAAGGCCTGTTCGATCAACGCCATGCTTGCAATGTACCAAAACATTTTTACCACTCTCTAGTGCTTTTCTTATTCTTGCAGTAATTTCTAACAATTGATCTTTTGTGGGAGCTTTAAAATCAGATAATCTTGAATGATAAATCTTCATTCCGAAATCATCCTCATGCTGAGTTTCATATTTAGTATTATAAAAAGCATCAAAGAAGCCAGACTGTAAATTTTCAATATGCTGGACTTTATCTTTAATTAAATTTAAGTCTAGTGGATTTGGACCACGATAAAGATTAGCTCCGATTGAATCATTGAAATATCTTGTGACTAGCTTCATATCCCAACTCCCATAATCATATTATCCTCACGTCTCACTCGCCATTTATCTATCAACATATTTCGCCTCTCACTTTTAACTTGACCAACCATTTCAAGCCACCCTCTCGCAGTCAACAAATTGCACACTTGATTCAAAGTACCACGATTGATTTTTATATTATAATTTTCTTGAGCCTTTTTTATTAATTCAGGCGCTGTCATCTCGCCATGATTTTGAAACATCGAGTAAACATATAATTCATGCTTGGTTAATTTCTTCTTCACTCTTCCCCCCTGTGGATATTTATGTTGATAACTCTTTGACTGAATATTTTCGATTCACCTGGAAGTGAAAATGGCTACCGTGACCTGAATCATGATAAATAATCACAGACTTTTTATCGCCAACCTGTGCGCCATAAGAGCCATAGATAGCATCCATTGCTGAAACAAATTGGCTTATATCACTCGCTCGCCACAAATTAACCGATACATCAAAGGCGCGTCCTGTGCGGTGTGTATCGCTCACTCTATCCAAGTCTTTATCTTCTTGTGGCGTGGTCATTGTTTCAGTTACGACAAATGGCAATTGCTTTTCTAAACAATAGGCGGCCGCACCACCCAAGATCATTATACAAATTGGGTGCATATCTAATAACCTTTGATAAGCTTTATCTGATTTGAATTTGATCATTTATAACCTCTAATTGATTCAGAATTTTTGCGCGCATTAATCGATCACTTTTCTAATCGTTCGAGTTAGCCAATCGGTTTCTTCAACAATTCCAGCCATATATTTTTGACCTGGAATTAATTCAATCACATTGTGATAGTCGTGGTCTGCTTCTTTACCAATAAAGTCCCTGGCACGACCGTGCTGAAGTTTTGCATTTTCTTTTAAAACATCAATAAAGAAAATGCCTTTGTATTTATCAGCATTACTTGTAAATACATTCACACTCTCAACATCCTCGAATTGGTGGGCATGTCCAGTTAATTCACCATAAGCAAGAATTGCGTTTTTAGTTTGTTTGTTTTCAATTAAATCTTTTGGAAAAGAATCAATTTTAAATATACAAACATCACCTTGAAATCCGATGCACTCTACATTTTTCATAAATACTCCTTTAAGCTCGAAAGCTTAGATTGTTTAAATTAATTTTAGTCATTAAATTGTTTGCGGCTTTATTTTTTCGCCAAACTAAAGCGTCTTGGCATGTCTTAATCGTTGGATCAATGAACTCATATTTTTCAGCGTCCCCAACTCCCTCTAAAAATTCGCGTCCAGTTGATGGACACTTCATGTAAAGATATGGGCCTATTTGTCTTTCTTCAGCAGTTAAATAATACAATCGGTAGTCATCATATTTATCTAGTTCCTTAGCATTTAAAGTGTCTAAGAACTTTGATAGACCAACGTGTCTCATGACTGCTGCGCGAACTTCAGTCTCTTTAATGGCTAAAACATCTTTTGGATTGATTTCATCTTTCGGTGTTTCAATAGACCATTCAGGTACTCTAACTCCGTGGATTGCATAGAGGCGAGATCCGTCTCTCCATTTACAAAATGGGCCAGTGTCGCAATGCGGTCTATTTTGTGAATCAACCATTAATATTTCTGGCCTATCTGAAATCATGCAAAAATCTTCATGCACGACTCTTGGGCCTGAGTGAATTGCTAGCTTTTCAACATGATCAAATTTTGAATAATCAATTTCAAGTTTTGAAACGTGACGGAAAAACGTAAGCATTGCGGTCCAGCCAGACCATTGATTGCCGCCTTGATACATTCTAAATGCCATGGAAGCGCACTCTAGGCCAAATTTTCCAAGCTTAAGTGATGCGGATAAAGAAACCATGGCTTTGAAATCGAATGAAACCCATTTGTCTTTTGAAGTCGCATCGTCAGTCGCAGCGCTAGTCGCAGCGTAAGTCGCAGCGCTAGTCGCAGCGCTAGTCGCAGCGTAAGTCGCAGCGCTAGTCGCAGCGCTAGTCGCAGCGTAAGTCGCAGCGTCAGTCGCAGCGCTAGTCG
>C687J35021_10002515_pt1 | contig 13000 bp, 17 predicted proteins | sample RifCSPhighO2_12_FD_35021 | JGI IMG/M metagenome (IMG submission 35021)
AGGCGGCCTTCGCTCCGCCTTCTATTTGGTATATTGCGTCTGCAATCTCAGTATCCGTCCAGTCCGCGGCATATCCGGGGCCGCAACACAACAATAGCCAGATTATGATGAGTGGATATAGGTTTTTCATTTTATGCTGTTAGCGCCTTGATTTTATCTACTAATTGTCCTTTCCTGATTATATCCCGTTTTAGGAAGTTTTCTCTATCTCCTATCTTAAAGTGTGGCGATGCGCTTATCACTGCGCAGCTATAAGCCGGATATTTCCCGGCCAATAAATATCTGTTCACGATTTTTAGCGTCCTTGGTTCGTTAAATCCCTGCACGATAAATGTTTTGCCGATGTTTTCCATTTTATTCACCTCCTGCCGCTCATCGGTGCGGCTAACCGGTTTAATCAAATATACTCAAATTGAGGTCCCGGCGCATCTGAGCCCTGTATCCAGCGCCCAAAAGAGAACTATCCATCACTAGGTGAAAGGCGGTCCCCGTTTTTATTCCTTGAGCGATATAATCTGTTATAGTTTTTTTGCTTTCTTCGTATTTTTTGTCTGCCCATTCCATTATGTTTGATTTATTTTTTGCTGGTTTCATTTTCTTTCACCTCCTCTCTCATCTAAAACAAGTATACCATATATTTATTTCTTGTCAAGCTTTATTTTTATTTATTTTTATCTCTCCCAAAAAAACACTTGACAAACATTGAAATCTGATATATATATATGGCAGCGATAATCCGCGCTCCGCGTCCTCCGGTAGGAGCGCCAGGTTACAGGGATAATCACCGAAACGAAAAATTATCCCTGCGGCGATTACCCGCCGTAACCCGGTAACGATATTTATTTTTTCCCTCGTCAATAGAGGGAATCTATGGTAGTATAATATATATGCCGAAAATATCTGCGGTCCGCCGGGCGCGCCTGAAAAGGGAATTACTTAATCCGAAAAATACGATAAAAAGTGCAATGCTTCGAGCTGGTTTTGCCCGCAGCACCGCTGAGGGAAAAAATAGCAATACGGGGTCGGTCAAAGTTTGCCAGGCGGAAATACTTGCGGAAATAAACAGGCCAGAGCTGATAAAAAAAGCGTATGCAACATTGACGCGTAATCTGGTTTGCGAAGAGAATAGGAATGTGGAAGTTTCTGCTGCTCAGTCCATATTGCGATTCACTGAGGGCGATAGGCTGCTTAGTGTCAATATTACTCTGGACGAGCAGAGGAAGTTAGTCAGAGATTCGCTCCAGGAATTAACTGAGGTGAAGTTAACATAACTAACAAAGTAGCATAATGAGGAGTGAAGAATTAGCGTAACATATTGTAATAGCATTAGTTACGAAAGAAGAGCGTAGTTAACATAATGCATATTATAGGAAGCAGTGCGATATTAACTACAAGATGATGACATTGCAGGCATTTGAGGAGTTGCGGACCAGGATAGACGCGCTTAGGGATGAGATGAGGTGGGCAGGTAAGCGGAGCAAGGAGCAGCGTGTCAGGGATGAGATGGGATTAGACCCCCACCCCACCGCTTTTGATAATGTATATACCACTCTTCCTCCCCCTTCTACCGCGCAGCAAAATATTTAGAAATTATGCTTAATAATTATCCCTGTATTTATATGTCTTCCGAATATAGATGTCCCTACAAGAAATGCTGCTGTATTAAAAGTGGTAGTTGTTTCTGTAAAAAAAAATTAGATTATTGGCGTAGAAAAGATAAAAAGATTAAATGAAATGGCTGGATATTCTTTTGAATGCCGATGTTNCNATGACGCAGGAAGCCAGGAATAAAGGTAAAGCCAGNATGACCATAAACTACTATTCGGATAGAAATGGAGTAGTCAGGAAGTTTATGGAGAAGGGCGCGATAGAGACGCAGGAAGTATATGATAAGGGCGAACTCGGCTGAATTAGTTCTTTAACATAACCTAAAGACCGGAACTCACTAACGGCAATTTGTTTAATTAGCTATTATGCTAATTTGATGAATTGCCTTTTTTATTATGCTAACCAAAGAAGAGATACAGGAATTCGCTAAAATAGTTAAGGGATATTTTGACTCTTTCTATAATTTCTGTTTTGAGTGTTTGGGGTTCAGAGATATGAATAGGGTGCATAAAGATTTGTGCGATTTTCTGCAATATAACCCGATGAAGTTTAAGCTGGTGCTTATGCCGAGATATTCTTTTAAGTCAACGATATGCAGTATTGGTTATCCCCTGTGGCAATTAGTAAAGAGCTGCGATTTGAGGATATTGATATATTCAGATGCAACGGCAAAAGCCACGGGGTTTCTTGATACNGTTAAGGCGCACATTGAGGGTAAAGTATCAAAGTCTAAATTCAGGGAGATATTCCCTNCCTGGGAAAGNGATATTAAGTCNGGGAGCTGGAATAGAGACCAGATNACCATATCAATCCGCAAGACATCGCTGCCCGAACCTTCGGTGGATACGGGCGGTATTGAAACAAGTAAGGTTGGGTTTCATTACGACATCATAATCTTTGACGATATTGTGTCGGATAAGAATATTACTACCAAAGACCAGATGGACAAGGTGGCGGAGTGTTATAAGAAGGCTTTATCATTGCTTAAGCCGGGGGGGGTAGTGTTAATGCCCGGGACGCGGTGGAATTTTGGCGACCTCTATGGCAGGATTATTGCCGAGAATGATATGAAGAAGAATTTTGCTTTATTCATTGTAGACGGTGAAGAGGATAAGAAGTATGGAAAATATCCGTTTAGGGATATAGGGCTTACGGAGGAATTCCTGGGGGCGCAGAAGATGGAGCAGGGTTCTTACCTTTATTCCTGCCTTTACCGTAATTCTCCAACAGACCCCGAGACCGCGACATTCAAGGTGCAGGATTTCGCGTTCTATGGCGCGGTGAAACCTGATGATTTATACATTACTTGCACAGTTGACCCTGCGGGTGAGGGCGAGGATTTCACCGCTATAACCGTGGTGGGGACTGATCATAATATGGATATGTATATCCTGGATATTGTTAATGAACATCTTCAGCCGTCGGAAATAGTGGATAACATTATCAGGTTGCAATATAAATATAAGTTTGGAGTGTTGGGTTCGGAGACTAATTTCTTTCGCGGTATGTTGGAGATGGAAATTAGGCGTAGGCGGGATGAAGAGCACAGGTTAAGCCCAGGACGATTCAAATTATTCGCTGTTCACGAATTTGAGGCTTCAAGCAGGCGCGGGCAAAGCAAGGTAAACCGGATTATGGCATTGCAACCGTATCACGAAAGGCGGGCATTGAAATTCCCCGGAGAGAGGTTTGAATTGTTAGAGGGGGCATTTAGCGCTCTTGCCTGGCAGATGATACAGTTTCCCAGCGCCGCTCACGATGATATTTTAGATTCATTAGCATATCATTTGCCGATAATCCGCAAGGGCGGGTTGGTGAAGAGGGCGGAGTTGCCGAAGAATAGCCCCGCCTGGCTTGAGCGGCAGGGATATGAAGAAGAATTAAAATTAAATAGCGGGTTGCCGCGGAGATTGCGCCTGCAGATTCCTGATTTGGCGTTTTCATAAAAAGCGCGGCTTCGCAAAAGGGAGGATAGAATGGCTGAGAAAGTGAAAGAAGTCAAAAAGGAAGAACCGAAGAAAGAAGAAGGCGGGCAAGCGGAAAATCCCAATGTCATCAATGAAACCGGGGGCGTCAAGGTTGAGGTAAAATGAAATTATTGAAATTCCTTGCCGCGCGATTAAACAGGGAAGCGACTGATTTTGATAATCAGAAAACTATCAGCGAAGATATTGAGTTTTGGCAATTATGCCTTGAGTGCCGCAGAATGATTATGGATGAGAAATCAGCAAGGAAAGCTAATGTTAAAAATAAGCAGTGATGAGATAGGCCGTTGGCGGATAGAGCTCGGGCAAGCGGAAGAATTTAAGAAAGAAGAATTCGGCTCTTCGCTCAAAGGCGAGATAAAGGGCGTAGGCGAAAATATCTCTTATTTTGAGAATGGTTATTCAGGGCGGTATTTGCAGGAATATTCCAGGCGTGACCCTTCTTATTTAGTGCCCTTGAATATCATATACCCGGTGGTAAAGAATGTCATTCCTTCGCTTTATTACAAAAATCCTTATATCATAGCGATACCCAAAAGAGCCAGGGATGAGGACAGCGCGCCTTATTCCTCGGCGATATTGAACCATTACTTTAAGCAAATTGATGCCAAAAGGATAAACCAGCAGGTTATCTTTGACGCCTATGTTTTGGGGATAGGGGTATGCAAGTTAGGATACGCTACCCGCTTCGGGATGGATATTGAAGATGAGGGTATAGAAAAGCGCAGGGAAAAAAAGAAGGTAGGTTTCCTGAAATCCTTACTTGGCTTGAGAAAGCCTGAGGGTCCCGAAGAGCTTCCTAAAAACTTAGAGCCAAATGAATTCATCATCGCCGAAAATCCCTACATCACCTGGGTAAGCCCGTTTAATTTTGGCATAGACCCGATGGCGAACTCAATTTATGAGGCGAATTATGTCTATGAAAGAATAGTAACGACACTGGATAATGTAAAAAATAACAAGAATTATAGCAATACTAAGGATTTAGCGGGAAGCGATCTTGAGCCGACATTCGCCAGAGACATCCCTCAGACTCAGATAGAGAAATTCAAACCTATTGAATTATATGAAATACATTACAAGACGGATGAAGGCATCAATATCCTGGTTTTAGCGAAAGACCANGGTGANTATGTGGCATTACGGCACGAGGAAAGCATTTATGAAATAGACGGTTTTCAGTATGAAGTTTTGACTTTCAATAAACACGGGCATAAGCTATATCCGAAATCCGAGATAGATATTGCTAAACCCCTGCAAGACAGGATAAACAATACTTTTGAGAATATCCTTGAGCAGGTGGATAAGTTTATGAGTAAATTGCTTGTGGATGAAACGGGAATGACCGAACAGGGTAAAAAAGCGCTGAGGGATGGCCTGCTGGGGTCAATTTGTTTTACAAACAAAAATCCGAATGAAGTAGCAAAAGAATTCTCTATGACTCAGGTTAAGGGTGACCTGGTAATGATAATTGATAAGATGATTGATATTGTATCTCTTGAGACGGGAATTACCAGGGCNATGCTTACCGGGCTCACTTCCGCCGAAACTGCCACCGAAGCCCAGATAGGCCAGGCCGGACAGAACTTAAGGTTATCCGACAAGGCGGATATGGTGGCGGATTTTTCTAACCGCCAGGCCAGGAAACTTTGGCAGATAATTAAACAGTTTGTAGATTTAGAAGAGATAGAGTTGATTACAGGGGAAACTGCCTTTGATGATGTAACTGGAACGCCAAGATATTCCTGGTTAGAGCCGATTGACGCCGATATGCGGGAGAAGTTGATTGTAGGCGAGTATGACCATCAGATAGAAGTTGGCTCAGCCCAGAAACCGGATTTACCGGTATTAAGAAAACAAGTGGAAAATATGGTTAATATTCTGGGTGGGAAAGGTGTATTGGAGGCATTTGCCGCCCAGGGATATAAGATAGAGTTAGCCGAGATAATGAAAAAATATCTTTTATTATTTCCCGATGTATTCACGAATATCTCCAGGATTATAAAACCGATACAGCAGCAACCGCAAATGCCTACAGGGCAACAGCCTCAAGGCGGACAACCGGCGGGAACGGGCGGGGCTGGGGTTGGGGCCATCCCGCAACAGAGGCAAAGCAATCCGCCTACGCCTGCGGATATAATATCCAGTATGGGCGGCGAAAAAGGAGGGCAGATACCCCTTGCCTAATCAATCAATATGGTTTCCCCGCAAATCACATCACGGTTATTTTGATAAAGCCCTTGGCAGGAAGTTTTCCACTAAACAAGAGAAACGGGATTTTATGAATGTCCACGGTTTGCGAGAAGATGGTTCAATGGAAAATCAGAAAAGACGAGACAAACGGNTATATGAAACGGNAATGGAAGAAAAAAAGAAGAAAGGACTGCCCACAGAAAGCAGGGATGAATTTTTTAGGGGNAAAGATAGATGAACGAAATTGAAGCAGTGGAGTTGCTTGGCAAGCTAAAGGATTATATGGAAAACACCAATAAGCAGATTGAGTTCCTTATTCGCAAAACCGGTAATTTACAGATTGACATAGATAATATCAAAAAGCATATTACAAACAAAAATAAGATAGTGATAGCAAATTAAGGAGGTGTGAAATGGCAGGCATAGGAATAAAATTCGCGAAACAACCGGCAAAGGGCGCGCCGAAAGACGGATGTTTTAGAGATGTTTCTCCAGCAAAAAATAATCCCCAAAATCCTTATACTAATCCCGCAAAACCAAGTAAAACATTGCGAGGGGTTGAGGCGATTAAGGGCAAGTTGGGTTCATAGGGAGGCAGGATGCCCTTTAAAAGCGAAAAACAAAAACGCTACCTTTGGAAATTTCATCCCAGGATAGCAAAGCGCTGGTCAAAAAAGTATGATAAGGGAAAGAATTTGCCAGAAAGAAGCAGGGCGGTAAGAGGAAACTGATATGGAAATTAAGGTAACTATTCCTGACGAGAAAAAAAATGGCATTACCCTCAAAAGGATGGATTTGCTGGAGAAGAAACTTGACCAGCAGTATAAAAACAGGATAGAAGGGCGGGATATAACCAAAGAGTTTTCTGTTTTGCAAACCTCCTTTATGAATAAACTCGGTAGGTTTATGGACAGCAACAGAGAGCAAATAGCAAAGCAAAATAATAAACTTACGGAAGCATTAAAGAAAATAACAAATACTAAAACCACGGTCATTAAGACGGAGCGCGCCCCGAATGCAGAGATTAAATCTTTTATTTCTAAGATAAGCTCCCTTGAAGAGGCCATAAGAAGCATTACCCTGAAAGCAAAAAAAAATACACCCCATAATAATAATGATGGTAGATTGAATAAGTCATTTGAAGGTTTATTTTCAAGAATGGAAAAGTTGATTAAAGAGTCAAAACCTCGGGTATATCCATCGCCGAGTTGATGGTTGTTAGTTGCCATAGAAACTAACCGAGTCATTTCGCTACCAATGTAAAAGGAGTAACAAATGCCAGAAGAAAATCAAGGCGCACCGGAGACCTCGCCTTCTCCATTAGCGGCAGCAATTGCTTCCTCGCCAGAAGCATTGGAAGAACAAACTCAAGAGACGCAGACCCCACCTGCGCAAGAAGGGGTAACTCAAGAGCCGGTAGAAGAGTCAAAAATTCCGTATTCTCGGTTAAAGGAAGTTGTTGATGAGAAAAACTGGTATAAACAGCAACTGGAAAGAAAGTTGCAAGAATCCCAGTCTCAACAGCAATTTCAGCAACCAGCACAACCGCCCCAGGAATTGGGGAATACTCCCGAAGAAAGGGAGTTTTATCGTTTGCAGAGGCAGATTGCCAGGGAAGAAGCTGAAAAAGTATTCGGCAGGGTTACTCCGATTATTGACGCAGGAAGAATGGAGCTTGTGCTGATGAAAGTTCAGCAATTCAGGACACAACATTCTGATGTCCGGCCGAATTCGCCTGAAGAAGTAGCTATTGCCGAAAAAATTCAGATGGGCTATCTTCCTGAAGATGCCTACCGCAGCGTAATGTGGGATAAGAAAGTTGGCGAGAAAACGGAACAGCTAAACCAATCAAACAGACAAAAAATAGAAGCCAAAAAATCGGCTAATGTTGAGCAGCGGTCTATTCCTAATAATGCAATTCCTCCGACAAAGGAGAAACTTACTTTGCGTCAAAGAATAGAACGGAACGCTCAAGAAGCAGGTATTTAGTTTCTATCTAAACCAGGAGGTTTAAATGGCTACGGGTAACGCAAGCTATACAAAGCTGATTACCACTACGCTACAGAACCTTCCGGCTGAAGTTTTTGACGCGGTATCTACCAACAATGCGCTTCTTTATATGCTCCAGAAAAGGGGCAATTTAAAGATTACATCTGGTGGTAGAAGTTTCACTCACCCAATCTATTACAAACAGAATACTTCTTTCAAATCCTACTCAAAATTAGATACCATTGACACCCCGTTAATGGACGATATTTCCAGGGCGGAATATCCCATTAAAGTTGTCGCCGGTTCTATAGTGCTTTCGCTGCTTGAAGAAGCAATGAACGCAGGGCAGAGAGAGAAGTTGATTGACTTGGTTGAGGAGACTGTTACCCGTGCAAGAATTTCTATGTCGGAAGTTTTGGGCGATCAGGTATTCGCAACAGGATCAGGGGCGAATGATTTTGACGGATTGCCCTTTCTAATCAATTCTGCTCCGTCAGCACAAACGGATGTGGGAGGCATTGACCCTTCTGCCGGTGGAAATACTTACTGGCGGAATCAAATCGGGACTACCGCTGATTTTAACAATTCTGCCAGCACCAGTTTTGGCAAGATGTCGGCATTAGTCGCGAATTGCACTTTCGGCAAGCAAGGCCCTCGGTTGGTATTAACGACAAAAACCTTGTATTCCGAATACGAGTCGTTGCTTACTTCTAATATCCGTTATGTAACCACAGAGTTAGCAGATGCGGGTTTCCTGCATTTGGCGTATCAGACTATGCCGGTTGTCTTTGATGATAATTGTCCGGCCGGTGAGATGTATTTCATTGATACGGATAACCTCTGGTTACAGGTATTAGCAAGAGGAAATATGGAGATTACGGATATGCAGCCCTCTCACGACCAGTTATTAAGGGTGGCGTTAATGTATCTCTTTGGCAATTTAACCACAGGTTCTCGCAGAACCAACGGATTCCATCCGTGGAGCTAATAGGAGGATAAGATGAAAAAATATTTATTTATCGTCTTGGCACTCCTGTTAGTTGTGGGAGTTGCCAATGTCTATGCGGCTGGTATTCCGCAGGGAGTTGCTCCTGAACTCGGCCCTGAAATATGGACTCAGGAGGTCTATAATGATGCAGGAGCAGCTTTAACATCAGGAACTGCTGTTGTGTGGGATTATACGGATAGCGATATGTATGATTTGGATGACCGCAAGGCGTATGTAACCACAACAACTACGGCTGACAATATCGCAGTTGCCGGAATTACCGTTACCCCGAGTTGCGCCGCTGGTGATGTTTGCGCAATCGCTATTTACGGGCCGGTAAGAGCCAGAGCTACTGGAACAGTAACTGCCGGATTGGCGATAGGAACATCCACGACCGCTGGAGTAGTTACCGGATATGCCAATACCGGAACTGACGACGCAGTTGTAGGATGGTCTGTTGACGCAGATACATTGGCCGATAGTCCTGAAGGTGGAACAAATATAATGGTTCTGTTTGTTAACCCGTCTGTCCAGGCTGATTAGTAGTAACCAAAGGAACGGGGGAGGGCTTAACTACCCTCTCCCGTTTCGGTTATAAAGATATGAGGTATTTAATAATTGCGGTTTTGTTATTAAGCGGTTGTGCCACGAAATATTATCCCCCGATGAGCGCGGATAGGGGAAACCAGGTCAAGTATAAATATTCTTTTAAGATGATAAAATGTGATTTTTGCCATAATGATACTTATATCTATAAAATAGTTAATGGCAAGAAGCTGATGTGCGATAGATGTTATCGCAAACAATATAATAAAGTAAATGGTTTTTAAGTTATTTTTGGTTTTGATATGTGGTTTGCCTTTTGGCAATTTTTTATTTAAGGGAATGGATTTATGGCACGGGCAGGGGCATTTCTTCCAGATAGGGTTATTGCTCATATTCTGCTGGTCATTCTTTGAGAAACCGAGATGTGTTCAAGTTGTGAACAGACCTTTAGGAGTATTTGCTCTTTGGGCAGGACTTACCACAAGTTATTTATGGTTCAGGGCATTTGCGGATACCCAGCATTATGCTATCAAGATATTCCTGCCTTTTTTTAATTTCTTGTGTTTTGCCCTGTTTTATAAATTAAGCATTGAATATTTGAATAAGGATAAGATAGTTAAAATATTACATTGGTTCAGATATGGCGTGGTGATTCTGCTTTTCTATTGTGTCCTGCAATATTTTAAACTTGATGAGTTTTTAGCAGGATTATCGGGTAAAGATGAATTGGTGGGGACATTGGGAAATTCAAGTCACCTGGCTGGTTACCTGGCAATAATACAGCCGATATTTTTTGAGAAAAAACTATTTAATATTTTAGCGTTGGTTCTTCTCTGGCTGATTATCCTATTGGCGAACTCCGCTTCGGGAGTATTAGTGGGATTGGCGGTTATTATTTTTTACTTATTTATGAGGAAGAGCAAAACATGTGCCCTATCGGGGTTAGTGAGTGTGTCTGGAATTATGGCTATTATTTTATATAAGAATCCCGAATTCTTTAGTTTTAGTTATCGCTTTGAAGTCTGGAAATTAGCTTTTGAGAGTTTTAAAGGTAAAGCAATCACTGGTTTTGGGCTTGGCGGATTTGGNTTGATGAAATACGACCTCAAAAATCCAGCTTCTTATTGGCGGCACGCCCATAATGAATATTTCCAGGGGGGGTTTGAGTTGGGATTAGTGGGATTGGGGTTAATCCTTTGGTGCATTTGGGAATACTTTAGAATGTTTAAAACATCCAAAACGGATTTAACGATTAAGTTAGCGGTAATGTTTTTGGGGTTTTGTCTATTGAGTTTGTTTAGTTTCCCCGCGCACCTCTGGTTGATTGCGGTGGTTGGAATGTTTTCGTATAGTTGGCTTTATGTTTTGAAAAATGAGGAGCTAATATGGCAATCAGAACCCGCAAAGAAATTCGCGACCGCGTAGCAACCGATACCCGTGAAACTAACATAAATTCTACCATAGATGAATATGTAAATTTGACCTTAGAAGAAATTCAAAATCCGGCNTGGGCTTTTGAGCAGATAGCAGGGATGCGGGGGTATGAGCATTTATGGAGTTTTAACCGCAGGAAACATACCCTTGCTACAGTTGCTTCTACTGAATTCTATCAGTTACCCAGAGAGGTAGATAAAGTAAGTTTAATTCGGCAGACAACCACTCCACTAAAGATAAGATTTATCCCCGATGATTTATTCTATGAATATGTGCCTAATCCCACCGCCACGGGAAACCCTAAATGGTATCGGATATGGGAAGTAGAAGGTGTTGAAGTGAGGCTGTCTACTGATGATATGCTTGAGATAATTTCTGATTCGGCTTCTGACACTACTCAAACAGTAAGGATAGTCGGCTATGATACGGCGGGATTGTTAAGAACNGAGAGTTTAACCTTGACAGGCGCAACAGCAGTTGCTGGNACAATTACCTATGACGCAGGAAAGCCGCTAAGGGTATCAAAATCCGCCGATACTACGGGAGTTATTACTGTAAGAGAGAAAACAGCGGATACGGTTTTAGTGAAACTCGCTCCCGCCGAAAGAGCGCCACACTTTAAGATTATTTCATTTTATCCTATTCCCTCATCGGCAATATCTCTATATATGGAGTATTTTACCAGGATAAGAAAGCTGGAAGGCGATAATGATGTTCCTGATATTGATGAAAGGTATATATGGGTAGTGCGATTAGGGACTATGGCTAAAGTTTACCAGTATCAAGGGAAGTTAGAGCTGATGAATTCTACGATGGCGATGTATGGGGCGGCCATTCGCTCAATGGTTAAGAGTGATATGGCACAAAGCGATTTCATACCAGTCCTTCGGGGGCAGCTTAGCCAATTTAATAGAGCCGGAATTTTAGAATTAGCAGATGACGCATTTGTTGCGAATTTCTAATGGTTAGAAAACTATTCATTGTATTATCTATAGGTTTAACTCTTGTTTGTAATTCTTTTGCCCAGGAGAAAACAAGGGTATACCCTCAAGAGAACTTAGCCTCGTTTTTAGGACTTGATGACACTTCAAGTCCTCCTACCGTCAAGGATTTTCGTGCTTCCGACATCCAGAATGTCAATCTTGATATTACAGGGCAGGGAAATAAGCGCAACGGTTATGCTTTTCTGGCTATGCTTGATACTAATGCCGTTGTTGATAATTTTGAAGCGGTAACGGGCGGATATGAACTTTATAGGTCTGATAATACGAGAACAATCCTTTCAACCTGCGGGAGCAAGATATTTAAGGTTACGACTGCTGGCGCAAAAACTGATATTACTTCTGGCGTTACTATTACCGAGGGAAAGGACTATCAATTCTCCTGGATTACGGCATTAGATTACGCTATAGGAACAAATTTTCAGGACGCTCCGATAAAAACTAATGGCACAACAACTTCAGCGCTTTCTTTTACGGGATTGTCAGACACGGTTACCAAAGCAAAATGCGCTGTTTGGTGGAAGAATTACCTTGTTTTAGGCAATACTGTTGAGGCAGGGGTATCCTTAACCACAAGAATACGGTGGTCAAACATAGGAACAATAGAAACCTGGTCTGATAATGATTACAGCAATATAGCGACATTAGGCGGACAACAGATAGAAGCAATGGCTACTCTCTATGATGACCTTTACATTTTTCTTACTGATAGTATTTATAAGGTGTCACTCGTAGGCGGGGATGAATTGATAACAGTTACCAAAGTCAGCGAAGGGATAGGGTGCATTGCCAAGAATTCGGTTAAGACTGTGGGGATTGGCAATTCAGAGGGAATTATATTTGTGGCTCGTGATAAGACAATAAATTATCTTGACGGGGTAAAAGTAGCGGAAATATCTACTTTGATCAGCGGAGTAATGGATGATTTATCAGCAGTAAGATTGCCCTATGCGGTGGCGGTAGATGATAGAGTAAACCTGCATTATTATCTTGCGGTTACTACTGGTTCGGCAAGNGCTAACAATCTCTTGCTTGATTTTCATTATGGCATAGGTGAATGGTCAAAGCATACGCAAATAGATGCTAATGCTATCTGGATAGCCAATGACGCAAATACTAACCCGAGAGTTTATTTTGGCAATTATAATTCTTTCCTTTATGTTGGTTTTGACCCTGATAAATACTCTGATGTGGCGGGCGAGGTGGGAGTATTTGATGATAGGTCTATCCTGTCCACTACAACTGCTTCTGGCCTA
>C687J35021_10002520_pt1 | contig 12984 bp, 28 predicted proteins | sample RifCSPhighO2_12_FD_35021 | JGI IMG/M metagenome (IMG submission 35021)
GAAAAAGCAATCTACTGCCACATGTCCCGAAAGGACGGCGCATTTAGCATGGGTTCAATAAACGGCTCACATATTTCCGCAGTCATGCCGGACTTTCACGGAACAATGGGATGGAATTATTCTTACAAACTTACGCCAGATGATTGGGACGATATTCGCTCAAAAGGGGTTGATAAAAAAATTCAAAAATTTATCGAAGGCGCAAATACGAAAGTTCAATATCTCATCGAAACGAAGCAAGAACACCTGATCGGGAAAGGCTTTGAAATGCCAAAAATTGACAAGGGGTTTTCTGATGAAATTAAAAGACTCGCAGAAAGTAAACGAATGTAATATGCCCCCCCCACCCCCCAAGTAATAGATGATAGAATTGAGGTATGAAGAAAAAGAAAACTACATGGGGTTCCGATGACGGCTATGAAGAAGTGCCTGATACAGCAGGGAAAATCTGCAATGGTGTTTACTTGAAGAAAAACAAAGACGGACAATGTGAGGCGGTGCGAATACGTTTCGCATGGGGTGGAGATTTGGAAGTCACTTTGTTGCCGTAGCCCCCTCCATGTTTTAGTTGTCCACACCTTGCGCTTGTGGGTTACAGCGCACCCGTGGTATGATAGAGGAATGAAAGAACACGCAAAAAAATGTAAAAGCATAGATGGTTCGCATAGAGAGTGTGATTGTGACGGTTTCCACACATTTGATGAGTTATACGAGCATCGAATTACTTTGTACATTGCGCTCTGCAAGTCTGTTTCTCAGTGGAGGACAGACGGAGACAAAACAGAGATAACAATGAAACTTCCTGTTTGGCGTTCGTGGCGACACTCAGATGGTGAAATTTGCTTTGGAACTGGGACACAATTTGTATTAGGGATAGGAAAAGTCTACGGCAAGCAAATCACATATCATATTCCAAGCCATAGGTGGGAAGAAGCGAATTTTGCTGAAATATTAGACAAGGCACCAGAATGGGACAAGCACAGTAGCGACGATGTTTTAGAACGAATTAAAAATCTATAAAATGAAAAAAGAAAACGCCATCGAGAAAGTCCGAGTTTATCCATCCTCACGCAAAGCATTAAAAGCTATTGCGGGACAGTATGACAGTACCATTGCAGAAGTAATCGCCTGTTTACTTGAAAATAATAGGACTGATAATCCTAGTCGTCGCCTCGAAATCTCCCAGCTTGCAAATGCTAAGCGGAAGAAGAATGTATGAGAAAACCAACAAAAAAAGAATTACTAAAAATGCCAGAACGACCTTGGAATGAAACATCAAGGTTATACGACCAGGTGCTTATCGTACCAGCAGGAACAAAACATGACTCTGGTTACATGCACATTGCAGTTATCGGTGCATGGAGCGAGGATGGCAAAGAAACACAATACGAGATTTGCGGTTACCCCGATGATGTTTCACTTATTGCGGATTATATCTTAATGGGTAATGGTGGAAGTTTTGCAAAGGTGCGCATGGACTGCTGGTACCCTCAAGGAGTTTTGCAATATCACGGACGTGGAAAATTCAAAGTTAGTGAGGGATTGTCGTCGCAAGATATTATTTTCAACGGAAGTTAATTTATCCCCCCTGATGAGTAAAAAAATAAACAACGCAAAACTCCTCGCCTCCGCAATCAAGGAACTCCAATTTGCCAATCTACAAGTAGCCCACCTTATGAGCGTACTGGACGAGCTGGACACTTTCACGGGGACACTGGAGCGAGCTGTGATAGCTAATGCAAAAACTCGCCACGAACTTGACAAACTTATCCACGCCAAGATTTTGTTTCTCTCTGGCAAGGACGGAAACCTCGGCAAAAGTAAGGGCAAGACAGCATAGGTGTGAATACTGTCCTAATTGGCATCTTACTCACAAGAAAAACAATTTATTAAAACACTAATCTCCCAGCTTGCAAATGCTAAGCGGAGGAAGAAATAAATATGCACCGACAAAAATTCAGAGAAGCAACAATATATAACTTTCGTGATGCGCTAATCACATACAACCGAGCGCAAGGTTTCAAAAATCCTATTGAAAGTGCAGATAAAACAATCGAGAAGTTTCTTTTTGACTTTACTTATTGTGGAAAACCGATTGAAGAAATAGGAACGCCAGACGAGGGAATGTGTGGCGTTGTCCTTGATTGCCATTTGCATGATTGGCGTGCAGAACTTTGTGCAGATAGACACGATTTATCCCCTAAAGAAATATAAACATGAAAGAAACAAGAAGCCTCTCTATGTCTATGTTTTATATTTTGATTGGTTCAATTTTGGGGGCAACAATTGTTCTTATATTAAAAAATATCTTATAGAAACGATTAGCCATTAAAGAACTATTAAAAAATGAAAAATAACATCACCATCAGAACCGTCGAGCACAAAGGAATCAAAGTCGTACTCAAAGTAGACTGGGATAAAGGCGAAGTGTCTCTCTGTGAAAACGCACAAGGAGGCTATGCAAGAAAGAAGTGGATGTTTGCCGATCGTGGACTGGAATACATGAATGGGTGGTTGGACGTGCTCGAAGCCATGAAGCACGCTATCGAGATCGGTAAAAAAGATTTAGAACAGAAACTTGCGGATGATTCAGCTTTTAAGGCCGACATGATTATAAATGTGAGTAAAACGATTGCTCAACTTCGGAAGGAGGGGAAAGTGCAAGAAATGAAGGAACGTAAAAAATCTTTATGAACAAAAAAACAATATCAGAGGTTATGAGTGCGATGGGGAAAAAGGGCGCAAAGGCTCGTAAGGACAGCCTGACAAAAGAGCAACGAATTGAGCACGCCAAAATGATGCAGAAAGCTCGACGGCTCAAAAATAGCTTGGTTGAGGCGTAGTCTTATCCACAGTTTTCTTTGATAGGTGCTTGACGCTAAGCACAAAAGGAGTATCCTTAACACAGAAACAGACAGCACGTTGACAACGAAATAGTGGAAATTAAAAGCCTCATGTTCTCTGTCGTCTTCATCATCTCTCATGAGGTGGTGATGAGGACAGAGAAAAAATTAAACCTATGCAAAAAACAAAAATCTACTGGTACATAAAATACTTTATCCAGAACTTAATGGGACGCTAATATGCAAGACCCAAATCTACCCCCCGGCGTAACCGACGCAGATACCGACAATGACACAGCTTGCCGCAAGTGTGGCATGGAAGGCTTAAACGAAGATGGAGAACAGGAGCATTGGTCTACATGTCCGACGCTCAAGGATCCCGACGATTATCCAGAAATTGACTAGATATGGAAACTTGCACATGTAAAAAAGAGTGGGCAGAGATTGGAGCGCATTTTGCGAACTGCCCGTGGCTCCTCTCCCTCAGTGCGGAAGAATTAGCAGAATTAGCTAAAAAAAATGAAAACTAAAACAATGGACTTGGCGGGAAAAGAATATGCTCAGGTCAAAGACCGCATCAACGAATTTCGCAAGGGGAACGCCAATGGACTTATTGAGACCGCTCCTACCGTTCAGACAGATGGAACGATCATGTTCAAGGCGCGTGTCTTGAAGGACAAGTCCGATGCTAACTCGGCAGAAGCAACGGGACACTCTCTCGGAAAGGTTGGGGCAAAGGTCAAAGACTTCGAGAAGCTGGAAACAATCGCGGTTGGTCGTGCGCTTGCGTTACTCGGTTATGCTTCGGACGGAGAAATTGCCAGCTCAGAAGAAATGCAGGAGTTCCAAGACTACAAACAGCAGCAATTCGAGGAGCTTATCATGTCATGTGTCGAAAAAATAACCGATTGTACTTCTCTCGACGAATTGAAGACTGTTTGGGCAGACATGCCAATTGAGGCAAAAAACAAACTTGCGGAGACCAAGGACAAAAAGAAAGAGCAATTATCAGTAGCGAAAAAAGATGAAAACGCTTAAATTTGAGGAGAAAGAATCATGGCTCGCAGCTCGTCGAGGAAAGATAACCGGAACACGCTTAAAGGACATCATCACCAAGCGTGGTACTGGAAAGAAGAAGGGCTACTATGAGTTGATCGCGGAACGCATCGCCGTCGAGGCCGACGAAGAAAATCCGATGGAGCGCGGCTTGAGGCTCGAAGAAGAAGCTGTTATGAAGTTCAAAGAGGCCACAGGAAAGACGGTTGATACTTCACTCGTCATCTGGCAACGCGAGGACTGCGAATCTATCGCAATTTCTCCTGATGGTTTCATTGGGGAAACTGAGGCTGTAGAAATCAAATGCCTTTCTTCCGCATCACACATCGAAGCATGGCTCACAAAGGAAGTTCCGAGCGAGTACATCGACCAAGTTATGCAGTATTTCTGTGTGAACGATAAGCTGGAAACCGTCTATTCCGTATTCTACGATCCCCGTATTCCCGCAAAAGACTATTTCGTTATAGAAACAAAACGAGAAGACGTCATGGAAAAGGTCGAAGCCTATCTCCAATACCAGAAAGACACGATCGCAGAGATTAATCAGATAGTTTGCGAACTGTCTTTCTAAAATGAAAAATAGGCCGCCAATAGACGAGGTAGTCATGGGGAGCATAAAGCTCGTGAAAGACCCCGATGGTATTGCACGAAAACATTTTGTTCCTCGCTCTCGCCAGCATCTTCTTTCTGTCTACAACAGACTTCCTGTTGATAAAGAAATTGGTATGGTTCCCGTCGAAGAAGTGAATATCAGAAGCCGTGGACAACTCGCATACCACAAGGTTCTTGCTCGTTACATTGCAAACGATCAGGAAATGACGGAAGACGATGTGCATGACGCGCTGATGAAAGAAGTGTTCGGGATTCGTGAATATACGTTTATGGGAAAGACACACCAGGGGCGGTATTCCTTGAGCGATGCAGGGGGATTGAAAACGAGCCAAGTAATGGATCTTATCGAGAAAGACCTCGCCACCTGTTCATTCTTGGGAATAGTCGTACCAACCCTTGAGTCTCTTGGCTACATTAGTAATAACAAACCCTATTGTGAACGATGAAATCCTAAAATATCTCAAAGAATATCCCGCATTTCGTGAGCGTTCGGCAAAAGGTAAATGGATCGCCGGTATCGTTTTGAAAAAGTACGGCATTGAACTCACGCCAAAAGTGAAAGACCAGCTGCAAGATATTTTCACGGACATATCAAACGCAGATAGATACTGGCGACTCCACACTTCGGAGAATCCTGAACTACAGGGAACGGACTACGGGACGAGATCAACAATCGAAGCAGAAAAACAGATTGAACTCGGCTACGTCCCCGGACACACAGCAGACCTTAAAAAATTAGCAACACTAACATGACAAAAATAAACCTCGGAGACAAAGTAAAAGACCCAATTACCGGACTCGTCGGAATAGCAGTTGGGAGAACAGTATGGATTCATGGATGCGCTCGCATCACAATTCAACCGCAAGGATTGACCAAAGAAGGAAAACCTTTTGACTCAATGTCGGCCGATGAGCCACAGTTGGTTTTGGTTGCGGCCAAAAAAGTAAAGGAAGGCAATCATTCCACTGGTGGGCCGAGGCCAGAGGTTTATCAGAAAGCAAGCGTGAGAAAATAAAATGACCCACAAACTCGCAGAAGGAGAATTTAGCACCCCCGAAGAATCAGCACGGGTGATTGAGGGACGGATAAGAACATGCACAAACAGCTCATGCCCCGAGCGCACAGGGGGAGAGTGTACGGCGACTATGACCCCAATCGAGAAAATAATTGCAGAGTTTGAGGAGACTACTCCACTTGCGCTTTCAGGTAAAGACTGGGCTGAATCCTTCCTCCGCGCCTCCCTCCACTCCATTGACACCCTCGCTCGTAAAGAGGAACGGGAGAGGATTGAGAGGGAGGCATTCGAGAAGTCTTACTACTGTGGCACTGCTCTGCCCGCTGAACTTGCAGTCACCCTCGCAGACCTTAAAAGGATAATCAACCCCCATGAATGACTCAATAGAGAGAATAAAAGGAGAGTTTGAGAAGAAGTTTGATGAAAAGTATCTCATGAAGAACTTTGCTCTTTACGACAAAGAGAGAGATATCCCTGCGACGACAAACAATGTCAAACTCTTCCTCCGCGCCTCCCTCCTCTCCATCCGCGAAGAAGCGATTGAGGAATTAGACCGATGCAAAGATTGCGGCTCAAAAGATGTTGTCTGCGCCAAGGGAGTTCAAGAACAAATTACCACCGCAGTCGTCCGCGAACGTAAAGCCACGATTGAGGATGCTGTGGCGTGTGTGCCTGAAGAAGACCGTGCAAAGTGGGGAAGTGAAAATCAAGACATCTATGTGGCGTATGAGAACGGCTTCAACACCTGCCGCACCCAAACCCTCTCCGCCCTCGCCTCTCTCGCAGAAAAGGAGGAAGTTATTAGTAACTATGTAGGGGTATGAAAATGGAACGAATATGGGCGATGCCGAACGCTTGGACATTTACGATTAAACCCATACGCGAACTCTTGAAAGAGGAAGTCACCGATGGATTGTGGTGTGACCCATTTGCGGGAAAGAATAGTCCTGCGCGAGTAACGAATGATATCAACCCTGAACGCGATACGACACACCACATGGATGCACTCGCTTTCGTTAAAAGTTTTCCCGATGATTATTTCGATGGAGTGCTCTTTGACCCTCCATACTCGATTACACAGGCGAAACAATGCTATGAAGGGCATGGAATGGAACTGCTTGATACCAAGCCAACGTCCATGAAGTATTGGGGCGACATCAAGACGGAAATTGCGCGCACAACAAAGAAGGGTGGAAAGGTAATCTGTTTCGGGTGGACGACGATGGGAATCGGAAAAGGTCGAGGGTTTGAAATGACACGAATACTCCTTGTTCCTCACGGTGGAAGCAAGAACGACACACTGGTAACAGTAGAAACAAAGTTATGACCCCCTCCCAACAATCCCTCATCGCCTCGCTGATTGAGTGGCATGAAGTGAAACGATTACTAGCTTAGCAACTGAATGTGAATGAAGTAATACTTGGAGATTTTCGAGAACACAGCATACCCGACGAAGCGTTTTTTATCAGCGACCCGCCCTACAACCAAAAGTACCACTACTCAACTTATGGCGACAATTTGCCAACGGACGAGTATTGCGACCTGCTTTGGACGGCGTTTAAGGGAAAGAAATCGGTGGTGATACTTTATCCCGAAGAAACAATAAATCTGTTGGGTGGTGGCGTTATGGGGGGGGTACAACAGGTCGTGTCGTGGGTCTACAACTCAAACACAGCAAAACAATCTCGGCTCATTTCGTGGTTCGGATGCAAACCCGACATGACAAAAATACCGCAAGCATACAAGAATCCCACGGACAAGCGAATTGCAAAGAGAATAGCCGATGGAAAAAGTGCAAGAGGTTACGATTGGTGGAACATCAACCAAGTGAAGAATGTGAGCAAGAAAGACAACCCACACCCATGCCCGATACCCTATGAGTTGGCAGAGAAAATCATTCTTGCCACGACAAGAGAAGGCGACCTAGTGTGCGATCCGTTTGCGGGAAGTGGAACGGTGCTACTTGCGGCAAGGAACAATGGGCGTAGATGGCTTGGGTTCGAGATAGACAAAACTTACTACGATTATTCAGTTCGATTACTAACTTAGTGAGATGAAAACATGGGAACAAACTTCTACACAAAAGTAAACGAGTGCGACAAGTGCAAGCGATTCGACTCCGTACACCTCGGCAAATCATCCGCAGGGTGGCAATTCTCCTTTCAGTACAACGGTGGAAAATACTACAAGACCATCGAGGAAATGAGGAAGTGGACAAAAACCCAAACCGTTGAGAACGAATACGGCGATAAAGTTACTGATTCAGAGTTCTGGAAAATGGTAGACGAAAAACAAAAAGCAGGAAATCTCAATCACGCGGTGGAAATGAAAAGGGAATACCCATCCCGAACCGACGACTTCCTCATTGGAGAGTACTCATTCAGCGATTGCGAGTTCTCGTAGGCCCATTATTACTAGCTTAGTGAGATGATATATGAACATTCAATTGGGAAACCTATCACTCAAAGACATTGTGGAAGAAGAGCATCTGCCCAAAATTGAGGCATTTCTAAAAGAGAATGGATTTGTTCGCGAATCTGTGTGCGAAAAAGTTAAGGAAAAAGAAGGCAACTACCACATTTACGATATACCTCGACTCATCTCAATATGTGGTGAAGCAAAAATGAATCAATTTATTGACTTTTTGAAAGACAACTCGCTGGTGCAAAACGCATTTGTGGGAAGAATCGGCATTACTTACGAATCTCCCCTAGCCCCTTAATCAAGAAAATGAGCCAAACGATGTCCTTTTCAGTAAACAAAGAAGCCGTTGAAAGAGCGGAAGTAGAATACACCTGCAAAAATATGGTTCACTATTTTGATCCAAAAAAACCATCCGTCTGCTATTGCGGAAAGCTGAGCCGTACAGACTCAATCCCACCCCAACCACAGAAGCCACAAGCCCCATCAGAGGAGAAGCGATTACTCGACCACCAAAATCACATGCCTATTTTCACCCCGTCCAAGCACGACGACCAGCAGCGAGAATTTTTTGATGTATGAGTTGCTATAATAACGGCAATATTCGTTGTGGGTGTCCAGACGGGAATTGCAACAGAGTCCCTGAGTGTTTTCACTCCTATGATTATACTCAAGAATCGCTGCGCTATTTTAAGGAACACGGAGACAACGGGTGGAAGGAATATATGATTGCATGGATGGTTTTACATGAGTGCAAACACAAGGTATAATAAAATCATGCCTGAGTATTCTTGCAAGCGTTGTCCTCCTTACAAAAAGCACAAGAAGATATATTTTGTCCGTGAACTGAAAGAGTTAGTATGCGATGAACATGTGGAGGCGGCGTGGAAGGATGCAGCGAAAAAGAAGAAATGAGCTTGCGTTGTCCTATTCCATCGGACGTGCGCGAACGGTTGGCCGCGGATCCATTCATGTCTCGCTGTTGCTTGGCCGATGAAACATGCGAGGGGCGTGTGGAATGGGACCATCACTTGAAGTTCGCCGGCAAGAGGCAGTCCGAGTGGTTTGGAATTTTGCCTCTTTGTTCCTCTCATCATAGCCGGGAAGCGCAATTTAGGGCAGAAAAAGATAAGATAATGGTATCGAGGGCAACAGATGATGAACTCATGCCGTACTGCAAGTCAACGGATTACATTAAACTCAAACATGCTCATTGTACTTAAAGGTGATCCACTCTCGACGGGGGGAATCTATGCCACATCCTTTACGGGGAAATTCGCACATCGTTACTTGAAAAAACAGGGCAAGGACATGAAAGAATCCTACGGGTGGCAGGCAAGGGCGCAATGGAAAGGAAAACCCCTAGAAGGTGCCATTTTTGCAAGAATTGGCCTATATTTTGGTGATAAACGAGTACGAGACATAGACAATTTCCACAAATTATCATTTGACGCCCTCACTGGCATCGTTTGGCTCGATGATTCCCAGATACAAAAGATGATTGTTGAAAAGTTTTACGACAAAGAAAATCCTCGCATCGAGATTGAAATTGAAGAGATGGTTGCCAAACTCGCTCCACATCTGGTAAAATGAATACACATGGGGTCGGTTTGCTGGTAGAGGGAGACCCCTCGGTTCAGGCTCTGTCTTCACCAACCTGCGCTTAAAAGCTCGTAATCGAGTGTGAGGCGGTCCAACTATCAGCCCTAGAGCCGAAAGGGCCACGAAACCAGAATAGGGACGTTGGACTGAAATAAAGCTTTGATAGCTCACCAAGTAGAGCGTCCGTTTGAAACACGGGAGGTAGCAAGTGCAAGTCTTGCTCAAAGCACACGCGAAACACCGCTCAACCGTTAGGAGCGGTGTTTTTGTTAACTCAAACTTCTCTTGGTTAACATAGCAAAAAGCACCTACTTCGGGTGCTGCCATTCCTGCTTCCACATATGCTTAAATCTGCCACGAGCATATTTGTATCTCGTTTTAGATGCATAACTTTTCTGTCTGTATTTTTTCTCTAAGCAGGTCATTGCGTAATGCCTTCCGGCTTCCCACTTCTAACAATTTTCTTCATATTAGAAGATGATTAGCAGTAGGCACGAGAGTTACGAGCACTCGATCTTTTCTCAATTATAGCAAAAAGCACCAGCCGTGACCAGTGCTCTTTGCTTGATGGAACTATACAGAACTTCTACTTGAAGTCTACTCTGGACATCCCCGTCCTGCAACACGCCCCATTTTTACGTTGCTCAAGTATTTTGTGAGCTGCGAAACTGCCAAGCCCACGAGCACCACCGCCCAATCTGGCAGAGCAAGCACTTCGAGATTTGACGAGACTGCGTTCAGTCCGGCCACGAGGGCGATGAGACAAACGTTCCAGCTAAAAGTCTTGATGCGTTTCTTTACTTCGTCGTTGAATGAGATCATTTTGATAAAATTATTTAATAAGCCGCGTCTGCACCAAGGCCCAATAATGGTCCAAGTTCCTGCGATAGTTTTCAAACCCTTTCTTTGATTGCTGTTCGAAGTAGCCACATCCGCCGTTCCAACTCTTAGCGCAAATTTCTTGTAATGGAATCCCTGCTGCAACGGCTTTCTTGTAGGAGCGATACTGCGGGGCGATGCTCAGGAAATAGGCTCTACACATGAGTTTTGAAAGCTCTGCACCTTTTTCTCCGAGTAGGTCAGTGCCTTTGTACTTCTTTCCCCAGAGTGCGTTCACTTCTGAGAGAACGCCGCCACGGATTTGTAAACAGCCATAAGCCGGACCACCTTTGCTCATGGGGATTCCTTTATCACCGATGGCGTTTATATCACCGCGAGACTCTACCCACGTGAGTGCGTCAATGAGTAGGTCGAGCCAGTCAGGCTGCCAGTCCAATCCTTCTGGTGGTATGTTTTTGTGTAGTTCTTCCATGAATATTGGGTCACTGGTTGGTAGACTATCGAGTCTTTCATCGTGTGTTGTTTCTGGGGTATAAACTTCCTCCTGCTGTTCGAAATATTCCTCGATGAACTGCCATAGTGCTTTCAACATATTATACCACGCTTATCTTCTTCAATCGAGCATACAGCTCCGCGACAAGTCTTGAAAACGGTTTGATGAGCGACACTATCCAATTATCATCCAATTTTACGCCATTCTCAAGCATCCATTTAATGTTCTCCGGTGATTCGTCAACCATGATGAATGCCCCAAACTTCTCTGCCCAGAAATTGAACACTTCACGATTGAGCCAATATCGCCCTTTTTCCCCGACGTAAAGACCTTGTGAATTAAGCAGCACACCCTTCCCTGACTTCCACCCGAGGAGTAGCGTGTCGTGGCCCGATCCGTTCGTTACGGGTTTCTCGATGTTTGTCGTATTGTACGCCCACATGAGGCCGAAGACGCAGGTGTGTTTCTTGCCGTACATCTTGTCGAGTTTGGTAACTGCCGCTCGCCATGTATCCCATGCGTCATATCCTTGTGTTGGGTTTACCCAAAAGATTCCGGGACTCTTGCGCCGCTCAATTGCCTTGGGGAGTAATTTTGCCACATCCCACTTGGTAATATCCGCGACGATGTTTCGACCATCTTTGAATGAATACGGGGAGTCTTCGAACTTGAGTGCTCCGACTTTCACATAGGCCAGTGCTATGTCTTTGTTAGTGCACCCAAACGCAGGCACGTCGTACCCCGCTTTTGTTCTCGCCATCATCCATACAAAATGAGGGTCAACACGTTCTCCGTCGAGGATGCTACACGCCACCGAAGATGACGCACCAGCGCACTCGTCGTTGTACGGATCAAATTCAGTCTGGTTCAGCACCCATTCATCGGGAATACTCACAACGTGGTCTTCGGGGACTTCCGAGAGCGGAGGAAGTGTCATGAACGCACCGACAGCGTAGGGCGCGTTCAGTTCCTTGTCTTTTTCCGACAGTGGTAAGAGTCCGAGGGTGTTCATGGGCGTTGTTTTATCTTTAGTAAAAGCGTCGCAGCATCCGCTCCAATATCCTTATTATAGCTTCGAAACGAGCGCAAGTGTCCAAGGGTGAGATGGCAACTACCACAAAGTGAAATGAGATTTTCAAAACTCAACTCCATTTCTGGGTGAAGATGAAACGGCTGGCGGTGATGAACGAAAATGGGTTTCAATAATTTCTTCTCCACTCCACAGGCTTGGCAGTCTGGGTGCATATCGAGATACTCTCGCCTCACACTACTCCACTGACTACTCCGCGCCACACCGCCCAAACGGTCGCTTTCAAAGATGCGTTCTAGTAGATTTGTGAAGAAATCTGTCATTTACTTCGTTGCAATAATGTTTTGATATCTGCCTTCATTTCGGAATTGTCCTTTTTTATCGTGTCCACCGCCTCAACGATCGCCGCAATCTGTTTATCTTGCACCATGTCTACTCCACGGCTTTCCTTCGCAACTTCATCGACATTTGCTTCGAGAACGTGATTCTGTGCAAACCATCCACCGATAGCAGAGAGGAAGATGCCCACAGCCACCGCGCTTGATATGACGATATTTCCCTTTTGTTCCATCCATTTTTTCATGCAATCTTTATTATACCACAAAAATGTCTTCTTTGCTAAGAATATGCAGGACTCCAAATATCATAAATCCATCGTCGGGGGGTGGGGTTGCGGCGGGGGCAGCAGTAAAAGTAATTACGTCGCTCGATGTGAACTTTATCCAAGTTTCAGTCCCCGATATACCACTTCTATTCGTTCCGGTCGTCGTTGTTGTTGCCCAACTTGTAAAATCTGCCGTAGTGAACTTGATGAGAACAATACCCGAACCGCCATTAGCTCCTCCTATACCGCCAACACCTGCATAGGCAAAACCACCCCCTCCTCCGCTTCCAGTGTTCACGGTCGCATTTGTCGGAGCGTTTGTGTCGCTTATTCCTCCTGCTCCTCCTCCACCAGTACCAGCTACACCCGAAGCTGTTTCACCACCTCCACCACCTCCACCCGCAATGACGTTTGATACTCCTGAACTCGTGAGTGACAAGAGACTTCCAACAGAAGCATCTGCTGTT
>C687J35021_10002523_pt1 | contig 12977 bp, 13 predicted proteins | sample RifCSPhighO2_12_FD_35021 | JGI IMG/M metagenome (IMG submission 35021)
GATCTCGGATTCGTGTATCCGCTGTGGCATCGATGAACCAATCCGCATTGAATGTCGCCTTCGCTCCCGCCGGGACGATGATGTTTGTCGTGATGTCGTTGGCCAAGCCGACCGCCTTGAAGTTCACGAATCCGGCCTGTCCGGCGATGTCCGTCCAGGAGCCGGATGCGGTCGCACCTGTGAAACATTTGAATGTGATTGTCGCGCTCATTCTAATTCACCCAGTTATTGTATTCCTTGATTGCTCGCTCCAGGTCGAAGACGTCATTCTTGAGATTCTGTTCGGCGCGGAGCATGAGGTTCTCCAGTAGACGGTGTACCCTCGCTCCTGGAGATCCGTCATATGCGCGCTTTCGAAGGAGATGCTTCGCATCGAGAATGAGTTCTCCGACTCGGATGGACTGTGAATCGACCAAAAGGTCTCCGACTAATACCGTCTCGTCATGTTGGAATGTGTCTGTCTTAGACAACTTCTTGCTCGACATAAAGTTCCTTATGATCCATCGTCAGCCCATCATAGACGGACTTGACGCCTCGGATGTGATAGCGTGTGGATACAGCCGTGGATGTGGAGCTTCCAAACAGCAGGATGTCGTCTTCTCCGACGAGCATTGTACTGGATGTGTAGACAACGGCGTCGTAGGCAATCTCCTTTCCGGCGAGGATGACGGATTCTCCTTCCTTTCGTCCAATCTGGAAGAATCCCCTGTATCCTGAAGTAACCTGCTGAGTAAAAGTTGCATCGCCGTAAGAATCTTGCGTGCCGCCACTGGTTCGCCGCACACGGGAGAATTGCTGTCGAAGTCGATTGGGGATTGCATTGAAGAGTGGCATGTCATAGCATCTTCGCGTTCATCACGTGTCCACGCGCCGAAAGGATCGCGTTCGCTTTCATCTCCCACTTGTCTATCTGTCTCTCGATATCCCCGAAATCGTAGGAGGCGTCTCCTATGCTCACGGAACGGAGTCCTTCCTGATCGCTTGCGCGCTTGATCATGTTGGCAATCTCCGCGGCCGTAAGCAACTCCGTGGCATATGCGATATCGTTCGGTGTCGGACTCTCCCCATGGGTGTAAGTGACCTTGACGTTCTTCCGTCCTGGACTCGGAGCTTGATTGTGAAACCAGACATATCCCTCGCCGCCATAGAAGAGAGCGTCCTCCGCGTAGCCGGTCGCGAGACTTCTCCAATCGGTCGACGATAGGCCGCCATAGTTGACCTGCAACGAGTCGACGCTGATGACCGGACGGTTCGACATGAAGAAGGTTTTCTGTACATCCTGTGGAATGTAGACGGCCTCCCCATACGCGAGGCGCGTCTCGTCGAACGTATCGAAGTACTCTGTGGTTGTAGCGGNAGACCATATCCTACCAGTCGTCTTCTCGATGAAGTCTTCAACTCGNGCGATGATGTTGTTGACTTCCGTCTGTGTCGGATCGGTCGTACTGCTAAAGGTCGTTCCAAGAACCGTTCCGACATTCGTACTCGTGGTGTATGGCATGCATCAAAATCTTGCTGTATTCAAGTGGCAAGTTGTGGCTCCGCCAGCGGCTACGATGGAAACGCTTGTTGCTTTGATGAATAGACGTTCAATGCTGTCAGGCAAGACACGCAAATTCAACTGTTTCGCATCGGCCCCAACTGTGAGTTGGGCATTTGCTCCAGTGAAGAACGTGGAGTCAGCCACCGAGGAAGCAGTCCTTCCGTTGAAGGCCACCCAGAGTGTCGGGGCACGGTTGCCTCTATTATCCACCTCAACGTAATCCACAGTCGGTATCCCGAGTCCACCNTGTCCTTTGCCGTAACTGCCNAGAAGAAGCCTTCTGGCTGTACTCACCACGGCAAACTGGACCGTTCCCGACCATTTGCTGACTACATCTGTCCGTCCCATAGGATTCTCACCTCACAGGAACGGACTTAGTAGCCGAACGCGATCCATTCCGCACGGACGCCCGTAAGAGCCGAGGCCCATGTGCTTGTCGCTGCGGATCCACCGGCCGTCTTCTTGTTCGCTTGCCACGCACGAAATCGAGCCTGCGCTCCGTTCGGTGTAATCTTCTGGAAGACGACATATGTGCCGAGTCCGGTCGTCAGGCTTGGATCCAATGCGTTGTTCCTACCGGCGAACCCACCATCGACCGCAAGAGCGAACTTGACGGTACGGGCGAATCCTGTATCGAATGCGAAGACCGCGCTAGACGTGGTCGTTCCTCTGGCCGTTCCGATCCGTCCGTAGACGAATCCGAAGTTCTGTAACGATGCATCTGCTGGCATTTTGTTTTTCTCCTATCCCTTCACAGGGGATTTGGTTTCCTATGCTTTGATTGGGACTCTGAAAATGGCGAGTCCCACGAACGTTCCTAAACTGGTTTCCTTGCCCTAGGCCGACTTGTCGATGATCTTGAAGTGCGTGTTCCACTGGCGGAAGACGAGTTCCGCTCCGAAGAAATACGCACCGATCCGACGCATCCGGTCTAGCAGGAGCCAATCATCCCGCTGTGTCTCGAGGAACAGCGTCGGCATGGCCACCGCGACATATATATGCGGCAGGTATAGGCCGAAGATGTCACTGAGTCCGCCCGTTGGACGGTTCGCCCAGAGAGCCCGCGATGTGAAAATCGGCACGCCCTTGTAGGATAGGACTTCTATCCCACCCGGCACGCCCACATCACTCGCGCGGACGACCCCGTTCAAAGTCACCCGCATTGGTGCCTTCGACACGAAGCGTTCCCTTGCCTCGAGCTTCGCGCTGATCTCGTTTGCCGTGTCCGGACCCGTCAGTAGAATCAAACCATCCCGGCTTGCGCCGTTGAGTTCGACCTGCACGAGTGCGTCATCGATATCCTTCAAGGTTAGCGACTCTAGCACTCCTGCGTTCTCGTCGACCACAGCATCGTAGGGTCCGTTGCCGTATCCCGTCCCAGCGAAGCCACTCCTTCGAAGTCGCTGCGCGTAGGGATAGATATCGGCTGCGGTGGCACCCGTCAGTCCGCCGGAAGAGACCAAGAAGGTCGCCTCTGCGGATGAAGACACCATCCGGTACAAGGACTCGATGACGAACGTCGCGCCTGTCACCGTGTTCACGGGACGGACGAGATATTCATCGATCGAGCGTCCGAGGACCTTGCCCCACTTCTCCCGTTCGATGGCCCAGCGGTCGATATTGTCGTCCACCGTGCCACGCCAGAGAGACTTCTCCGTGGCCGCGAACTTCAGGTTGTGGTACTTGATGTCGTACTCGATGATTCCATAGGTTGCATTCGAGGCCGCCATCAGGTTGCCGGTTTCCTGAAGTCCCGTGGCTTCCGTGCTGGACAGGTCGACGAAGCGAAGGCCGCTCTTCGGGCCCCATGGGACCTTGTTGAGCAACGAGAACACATTTGTCTCGTAGTTCATCCAGTCCTGCGCGGGTGCGCCATAGTTGATGTTTCGAACATTCGCGTCGGTCGAGAACATCTCGGCTTTCGCAAATAGTCGGTTCGCCCAGTCGCTGCCGTACCAATCGCGGAAGAGCTTGCGCGCTTCGTTGATGCGTCTCGGATTGTATGTCAGATCCAGAAAGTCTTTGAAGGTCAGTTCAACCATTTACGTTTTCACCTCCTTTCGGTTTGTTTGACTCCTATTGCGTAATCCCATATTCCCTCTGCAACTTGCGCATACGCGCGTCGAACGAACCAGCCCGACCGGCGCCTTCCCAGTCGACGACGTCGACAAGTGGGCCGTTCATCGGTTCGGTCGCCACGGTGCGTTTGTCCGCCTGTACCTGTGCTTCCACGGGTTTAGGCGGTGCGATTGCGAGGGTATCCTTGAGTCCGGTGATCTCCTTCCGGTACTCGTCCATCGTTCCTGCCAAGCTCGTGATCTGCGCCTTCAATTCGTTGACTTCCGCCTTCTCCTTGAGGGCGTGGATCTCGTCCATCGTTCCCTTGATGGACTTCGCGAGTCCCAGCACGCTTTCCCTGAGAGATCCCAGCTCAGCCTGGGAAGAGTCCTTGGCCGTTTCCGGCTTCGACTCTTCGTTCTTTCCTTCCGGCCCAGCCATCTCCGATGCGATTCGCTTAAGTCGCTCGTCGAAGTTCCCGACGCCGCTTCCTGCGGATTTGTCGGTCCAATCGACGAACTCCGTCGGCTTTCGCTCCGGGTCGAATGTCACGGAAGTCCTCGTCTCCGATGGCACCGACCCGCTGATGACGGGATTAGGTGCCCGGACGAGGGTATCCCGAAGACCCGCGATCTCCTTCGTCGCGGACTGAACGGCGGTGAACGCCTGTGTCAGTCCAGCGATCTCGGAGCGCAGCGTCTCGAGTTCCGACTTCGGCGCTGCCGGAATCGGTTCCGTTTTCGCCTCGACCACCGGTTGTGGAGGATCGGCGGGCTCGGTCTTCTTTTGTTCCTCTACCATGTTCTTTCCCTCTACCTTTGATTGGGATTTCTCTTCCATCGGGACGCATTCACCGTCGACCATGTGGTTGCCTTCGGGACAGTCGCCTTGATGCTCTGCCTTTGCGGCCGCCTCGAGTTTGGCGATGCGTTCCGCGAGTTGCTTGATTGTGTTGTCATCGGTTATCATGCTGTCTTCTCCCTTTAGAATCTTGAGTGCTTGTTCCGTGAACGTCGGACAGTTGAGTGTCTTGTTCTTCTCATTCGTGATGAGTGAGTGTAATCTCTCTAGCCTGTCTTCGGCGTAGGACTTCTTCGGCGCGTCTACCTTCGACTTGATGATGTTGAAGTAGCTTGCCTCATTCGCTGGGTTNGGTACGATACTGATTTCGTGCAGGTCGATTCGGTCTATCCGGTTGTAACACNTCTCATCCGTCGGGCATACCTTGACCGGGTCTCCGATGACCTTGCCACCGATGCTGAATGATCTGAGCTGGCCGTTCTCGATGCCGGTCCAGACCTCGTTCGCGATTTCCGTATCTTTATACATGCGGACGGCGACGTTTAGTTTCCCGTCCTTGACTCCAGAAGTGTATGTGGATCCGTCCTTCGCGGTGTATGCCGGGACGACCTCTCCGACTGGGATGTTCTTGTGATAGAAGAGGACATGACCCCTATTCACGTATGATTTGAATGCCGTTCTAAGCGCCTCTTCGGTAATGAGTTCGTTATCGGCGTCCACGACGGAAACAGATGCGGCCCCGAAGATGACGCGATCTTCCTTCATGATTGCCTTGAAATCCACCCCTGAGAAGACTTTCATAGGGCTCCAAGCACCGTTCGGGTATTTTTCATAACGGCGAAGAACGGATGCCCAAGCGATGCGCGAGGCACCGAGTTCATCGTTCTTGCCGAACGATTCCTTGAAGGAGTCGGACCAGAGTTTTTTCGCTTCATCCGGTAACTCCTTGAACTCGTATCCATCTTCGGACTTGCCCTCGACTTGGTGCATGATGGCCGCGCAGTAAGCGTTGGGATCTTCGGCATCCTGATTGGATTGGACGCAGGCGTCAAAATCCGCGTAACCTGCAAATGGACTCATCTAGTACTCCGCGATACTATGGAATGTGAAACGATCTTGGCATTCGCATGTCGGGCATCCGACCTTGGTTCCCGGTGAGGAAAGAGTGCCGCATGCGCCGCACCTACGCAATAGGAACGTCTTGAAATGCTGTGGCCGATCCATCTTTGTGGACTTGGATAGTATTGGTTCGTCTGCCATTTTAGTCTTGACTCCCCATGATGTGACCGTTCTCGCAAACGGGTCTATCTGTACGCTGCTTGTACGATCGGATGACGGAGTTGCCAGCGCCCGGTCCAGAAGGTACGAGATATGACGTCTCGGTCTCGTTCGTCCACTTCTCGGAACCGCACGCGGAGACGCCCATGCGCTTTACCCTGGCCGTGTTCCATTCTCCCGTGACTGAGTCTTGGATCTCGCCTCGGGTGACATATTCCCTCATGACGGGTTGGATGCAGATACGGCGTTCTTTCATGACAGGTTTGAGTCGAGTTCTCTGTTGACTTCCTCGAGGATGATGTTCGGTATTTCCGGCATGACTCGTTCGATCACCGGCAGGACGAACGGCCTCGGTTCCATCTTGCTCGTGCCGAATTCCAGCATCGCGGCGTATGGGACCATGCTTCCTGGCCCGCCAACGGCGAGTATCACATTCAGCGGTTCCACGCTCTCGATTCTGACGCTTCGTCGCAGCTCCCCTGTACGTAGGTGCGGCGGCGTGAATGGAATACTTGGAGGCGGGAAGGAATCGGAGATGGAACTCTGAATTTGCTCCACCGCCTCACTGGCCGCGACCGTTAAACCGCGCGTGATGCCCGGTTCGGTGTCTTCCGGGAGCCGATCCAGTTGCTCTAGGACCGTGTCGAGTCCTTCAACATGGACCGAAAATGATACCATCGGAAAGAAATCCGAGAAGAAGATTCCTTTTCGGAATCTACTTATCAATCACTCGAATGGTAGGATTACTTAAGAGTATGCCTAGGAACTCAGGAGTTCGCCAATATCACTCGACGGGTATCACCGCGATTTACACCAAGATCGTCAATCCCGCCGAAGAACATGTATTTCACGTTCGTAGAACTCGAATCGAAACAAGCATCCGGACCTTTGCGGCAGGTCAAAACGGAGAGCTTTCGTGGTCCTGGTAAATCGCCAGATTGAACAGGATATGTGTAAATTATTGTTGCGGCATTGGTGAAGTCTACATACATAAGATCGTTGTACACTGCGCCGGCCTCACCACCCTGGATTACAAAACCATTCCACGAATTGGAAGGATTCTTTCGATAGGCCGCGGCCATCAATTGCCTCGGCGCGGGGGTCGGCGAGATTTCCTGCCATGCGAAACAATCAAATATTAATAGTCCTAATTCATTCACATCCCATTCTATTACTGTTGGTTGTCTAACAAATCCGACACCGTATTTTAGACCCCCCCATATCATGGCCGCATAGTGTTCGGCAGATGTGATTGGTTTGACCGTGTCGATTGGTTCGGATTGTGCGTGCCCACTTCGTCCACCAACGACATCGTAACACCAGCTTAGGAAAATTCCTTGTTCCCATTCACGTTGTGGTGTGTTACCGGGCTCACCTAATGGATGGTCATTGCAACCATATTCTTGTGGTTCGTCTAATTCATTGTATGGATGATCACAGAATACCCAAACATCATCCAAAGTCTGTCCGTTCCATCCGCCATACATCAGAATTCCATTGAATTCCCAATCGCCGGCACCAATTGATGTGAAGCGCGAACATCCCATATTAGAGCGTGGCGATGGTCCTGCTAGATTGCCCTTAAACTCCCACTTGTTCTGAAGCATGTTATAGATGTTGAGTTCGTTCGAGAATGCGGTTCCAGTCCAACCACCGAAGAGGATTAGATTCTGACTTCCGTCATTGAGACCGTAATCCTGATCATGTGTACCGCTCCACGCGAGACATGCACCTTCCCGTGGAGTCGGATAACCCATTGTTTGCGTTGGAAGAAGTTGCGTCCAACGGTCATGGGCACTCGAAGAGACAATCCGAAGAAGACGACCATTAGTAGAAGATTCGTCCCAAACATAGATGGCTTGGCCCGTTTCCTTGTTATTTAAAAACTTACTGGGCACAGGAAATTTCGTATAGGCCGTCGTCCCGCCAGCTTGCGGGGCATACAACTGGTCAAAGGTTCGATCTTCCCATATTGCGCTGGCGAATGCCTCCGCATAGATGGACATCAATAGGGTGGCTACCACGATTGCTAATACCATCGATAGGTTGCGATGTACTTTCATGTACGATGCCTTCTCTTGACCGTGAAGGCCTAGGCTATATTAAATGCTTACTTATCCCGATATATACTTTCGCGCATACGGTTAGTCCCCATCCAGATTTTGTGTTGAGCCATGTTGACATCAGTGATTCCTCAGTATTTCGGATTCCGGCAAAGATTCCTCCGGACCATAATAAGGGGCAAACGCACAACGGCAGTTGGCATGAGCTGGTATGACCCCATACCCATCCTTCACTAAGTAAACTTCATTGGCGAAGGGGAGACAGCGTATTGGGTCTGTCCTCTCGTCAACGGTGACGATCCTACGCAACTTCGGAATGTCGAACTCCTCATATGCCTTGATGCGCCCGGTGATGACGTATGCGGCCGTATCCGTTCGCGCGATGCGCTCCCACATGTAGTCGCTAAAATGCTCTCTTTCCGGGTCTAGGGCCTCGGCGAGTCGGCGCGCGAGGATACGCGTGGTACAGCCTCCAGAATCGATGCATACCTGAGTGATCTCCTTTATTTTGGATAGGTAGGTCTGCTTGTCCCCGAAATATAGGACGTTTTTCATGGCGTCTTGCGTGCGCTCGTAGAACGCCTTGACCGCTGCCGTATCCTCAGCGTCGAAGGCAACGGTCACATCCTGCTTGTTGATGTCTGCGAGGCCCATGCTCATACCCATGCGATAGAGTCCGATAGCCGCGTTCTCAAGCATTGGGATCGCGTCATTCGCGGCCATCCTGAGAACCTTGTTGGATCTCGATACGACGGCGTCTCCTATTTCTTGCGTCATCGGTTCGACCGGCCCTGGTCCCAAGATGTCATCTAACTCGACAAGTAATCTATCGAAGACGAACTTGGCGACCGCGTCTAGGCGTTCTTTGTATTGCTTATCCACGGCCCTGAGTTCCCGCTGCCAACGAGAGACTTTTTCGATGTCGGATTCCCCGATTGGGTCTTGTGTGACGGACTTCTCTTTCTCTGAATGTAGATGTCGGAATTCGGTTTTTTCTATGTCCGACGGTTTTTCTTCCTCATCTTCGGATGAATCACCGCCGAATGGATTCATAGCCGCTTGCTCGTCAAGCATCTCTTGCTGTTTCTCGTCGCGCATCTTCTGGGTGTTCTCGCCAGTGATCTTCACGGAACCATCTTCGCCTATGATGATATCCAACCCAGCATCCACGGCCGTCTTGGCGGCTTGCATTTGGATGAGCTTCGTCTCCCAGAGTTTGCTTTCTTCCTCTTCATAGGCGGTCTCAAGGGTGAACTTCCAGTCCTTGATTTCTGTGAATTTCGACTTCAGGAATCTATCCCATGCCTCTCCCAACTGGACTTGGATCTCTTGGATGGCTTCTTGGGACACGCCGCGCGAAACGGATTCCTCTCCAGAACTTCCGAGTTTACCGCTTGTCTCCACGCCGATGCTTGCCGGGTCGACACCTAACGTGTAGCATATCGCCTTGAAGTAGAACTCCTGGAACTGTATGCTTCCTTGGATTAGCGGGGTGTCGATGCCACGGACTACCTCGATACCGACGCTGCCTTCCTTGCTTCCCGCGAGTGGCATTGGAATCGGGATGTGCATGTCCGCCATCGTGTTGAACTTCTTCGCCTCCTCGTATTGTTTCAAGAAGCGATTCACTGCTTGATCGTCGACACCTTTGTAGATGAATATATTCTTCGGCGTCTTGGCCTTTTCGAAGGAGTCCTTTTGGTATGTGTCGATCAGGGCCATTGCGGTGATCTGCGTCTGAAGCGCCCAGAGCTTCGGTGTGCCATAGAGCCGTGTGCCAGTACCGAAGAGATTGTCATGAAGCACTTCCTTCGCCGCGAACGCCGCCATGACGGCATTTCCGTACAACTGTCCATAGGCAAGAGATTGTAACGTGCCTCCATCGTTATTCGGACAGGTAGAACCGGCCGGATACTCATCCTTTGGGAATAGTTTCGTCTCGGTTCCTGGCTTCTTGGTATCTTCCTCCGTCGGGCAGAAACTATCCCCTCCCAAGCGGCCCTTGGCGTCCGCATAGATGCGCATGTACCGCGCGTCTTCCGGCCAGACCTCGAGTGTCGTACCGGAAGTTATCGCGGTGACATAAAAATCATCGAAAGTGAGAAGGTCCGTCGCGTTGCGCTTGAGGATGTCTAGCATGGAGAACTGAGGGTTCGGATGCTCCAAGAATGCGTTGCATCGAACGAGTTGCTCTCTATCAGGCTTCTCCAATTCTCCTTCGCACTCGGGGCACTTCTCGGAGATCGGTAGATAGGCGTATTCGGCTTCGCATTCCTCGCAGCGATATTCGTAAGATGGCTCCCAACGGAAGCCTTTGCGTATGGATTCCCGGACGAGCTTGTCTCTGCATGTCCTGACGACCCAATGCTTGTCCGATACGGTCTGGAGGACGAAAGGATCGTATGGCGTCTCCTGTAGGAAGCCGTAGGTAGTTACGGCCTCTGGGACGATGGAACGGGCTTCCTTCTCGATGACGCGCCCCAAATCGATGCCAAGGCTCTCGAGAAGGTTCCTAACACCTGGAGGCGCTCTATCGACGATGGCCTTCGAGATGTCCGCACTTGTCGGTTCACGACGTTGAAAAACAGACGCTACGCTACGAGATGTCTTCGCTAGAAGGGCTATGCGCTTTCCCATGAATGCGAACCCGGGCGGTGGAATAAAGGCGCGGCGGGGGGNGAGCGAGAAGCCTTAGTCTGGGAGACGAATGGAAGCACTACTTAAGCGTTCTTTACTCATAGCCACGATTCACGACCGAGATGTAGTATGTCCTATTGCTTGGAGATGGGTTCGGATTGCGTCTAGATGGCTCTTGCGTCCTGGACCTAATGCGGTACTCGAAGTGATATCTGTATGCAACCTGCCCGAAGTCATCACGCCGGATGTGATTGTAGACGAGTCCATAGGTCATGTTGCAGACGTATGCACAGGATGATACGCTCACCCACGTCGCCCGCGTAGATGCGAAGGACAGGATCCTCAGTAAGTCGTTCTCAAAGTTTCCGTAATTCACAATCCTTGCACTCCCATCGCTCAGAGGCGATACGTCTAAGTTCGGCCATGGCCTCTGGCATATCAAAGATGTTCGTCATGTATGCTTTGAAGATTATTCCCGATTGCTCCTTGTGATAACTGCATGTCTTGTCCCAATGGATGTCGAAGACGTGCCAAGCTTCGGCATAGGAGGCCTTTGTCAAAGTAGGTTCCTGCGCTCCTTCGCCATGTGCTGGATGTGCGCCCTCGCGAAATCGACACCCTTCTTGTCACGATTATACTTCGATTCCCGATAGAATCTGTAGGTCCACGTCAAGGCCGGGTCTTGGTCATACCAGAATGCATCCCAGTGGTCTGTAATCGAGAGCCAATGAGCATAGTCCTCGCCATGTTTGTTTGCCTTTCCATCGTAGCCATCATAGACGTATGTCATTGGTATCTTGTCGTAGACGCTCGCGCGATACATCGAATTCCCGGGTATGTAGGATTGCTCGCATAGCAGACGGTAGTCGTAAGGCCGTAGAATGATCGGGATGACGTGCGGCCTTGGATGATACACGAGTTGGAGATAGTTATCGTAGAGGACGGCGATTTGCGGCGGTAATTTCTCGAAGAATTCTACTCGGTTCTTCTCTCGGTCTGGATGGAAGATATCGTCCGCGTCTGCCTTGGAGAAGTAGATCGTCTTGGGATCCGCGATGCCTAATGCGGCATCTAGCGCATAGGCCGTGCCTTTGGGTTCCGGCCTACGGGCGGAGAGTACATTATCGGGATTCTCTTCTTGTAGTTTCTTGATGATGCCTACTGTTGTGCCGTCTGATCCGTTATCCGCGATGACCAGATCCAGATTCTCATAGGATTGATTGGCGATTCCTCGAGCGGCAATCCGGAACCACTCCGGCTTTGGATTGAGACATGGCATGAGAACGGAGACTTTAGGCGTGGTCACTTTGATAAGTCCTCCATGCGCGATTCTCGTTTTCCTCTAATCCAACGGACTCGATTCCAACTCAATACTTGCGATATCGATGCTGTATTGCCTTTATGCTCAATTTCAATAGTGTTTTTCTGCGCCATCATTATATTGTCGCATCTCCATCACTTCTCCATGAAAATCTCGAAGTGGACTCATTATGCCGTCGGCGTGAAGACACGAGAAGACGCCATTGATAAGATGTACACAACATACGACGCGCATCCTGGACATCGGCGGTTGCCATCGCGGGAAGCGTTCGAAGTTTACCGTGTGAAACGCACACCGCTTGGCGCATGGATCCTATTCGTGCGGAGGAAGTAATATGCGCTTCCACTTCGGCAAGTGCGGAGCTGATGGAACCTACTTGGGTTCGTATCCAGCGCATGCGCACACGAACGGGGAGAATGCCGGACTCATCTGCATTGGTTACAAGATCATCCGCTATTGGAAGCGGCATCCGGCGTATGGATATATCCATGTCTTCCGAACCATCTTTCATGAGGTCGCTCATCTTCAAGTTCCCAATGCGAAACACGGTGCGGCCTGGAAGGAACGTGCTATTGCGCTTTGCGCGTCTCGCTATTGGCTTGGACCGGAGATGAAGAAGACAGGGTGGCATCAGACATCAAGATAGAACATGAGCCAGAGATGCGGACATGTATCCGACCATTTCAAATCTGGGTTATCGCGCATCATGATCTCGCGATAGAACACGCTCTTGTGGTCAGGATCGGAAATGTGTGTTGATGCTGGCACGGAGATAACGAACCGCCCACCCTTCTTGCAGAATGCCGTTGAGTTGTTGTGCGCGCGCTCGAGCGTATCCGGCAGAAGGTGTTCCATCGTCTCCATGCAATAGACCGTATCGAATTCTCCCTTCATCGGTAACTTGGAATCGGTGATGTCATCATAGAAGAAGGTGGCGTTCTTTATGCCGAGTTCCTCCGCTTTCGCGTTCGCCATATCGATATTCGCATTATCAATATCCGTGCCTATGAACTGTTTATTAGGATTGTCACGCGCGGCCGTGAGAACGAATGTTCCATCGCGACAGCCGATGTCCAGTACCTTGTCACCGAGCATGAGTTCCATGGCCGATCGTAGACGACCTTGCGCGGTATCATCCAAGTGCCATGTTCCGGATGTGATCCACTCCGTCATGGCTTTCCACGGTACTTCTCGATCACGCGGCGCACCTGCGCGCGGCATGTGAGGAGGTCGGAGGCGATGTCAGGCCGCGCCTCGGGGGTCATGGGAGGCATGC
>C687J35021_10002552_pt1 | contig 12913 bp, 19 predicted proteins | sample RifCSPhighO2_12_FD_35021 | JGI IMG/M metagenome (IMG submission 35021)
TGGATTAAAAGAATAGACCAGCCACACCTAGAAAGAATGATTGCAGCCAACCGAGCTTTTGAACAAATGACTGGAGATTGGGTAGTACTACTTGATTCGGATGACTGTCTGTCTCCCTATTATTTAGAAGCCTGTGCTGACATGATTAACAAATTTCCTGATTATGAAGTGTTTAACTTTGGTTCAATTCATTTTCATCCTACTTATTTCGTTTCTTGTCGAGGACCATTCAGACCAAAAGAGCTAGAAAAAGGACACGAAGTATTTGGAAGTGGGAATATTGTTAAAGGAACTTTTATATTCAGCCGAGAGTGTTACGATAAATTGGGAGGATTTCCTGAAACAACAAATCCCTGGGATTTCTCAGCAAAAGCTCAGGAAGAATATCCAGAACTTAAACAGTTTTTTACTATCTATAATGATGACAATAAAAACGGAGTTGTCAAAGAAATGGGAAATCCGGTCGGAGATGATTTCTACTATTTTTTTAAGCTTACTCGTGAGTATCACTCCAAACCAATTGAAATCTTTCTTTATTTGGCTTTTCATAAAGGACAGAGGGAGTTGAGAATATGAAAGGTAAAGAATGGGATGATATTATGATTCGTTGTGATTGTGGAGAGTTTGCTTTTCTGGAAATGGGTAAGTGGGATGAAGAATCTATTTTTTATGCTACAATCACAGCTTCACCTAAAACTTTATCTTATAAGATTAAAGGAATACTAAGGTTATTGTCAGGTTCATTTTACGGAATAACAGATGAAGTTTTACTAAATAAGAAGGAAGCAAAAAGACTAAGAGATTGGTTAACAAAGCATGTCGGCAAATAATTTCATTTTTGTACAAGAAAAGAAAAAAGGTTTTAAAGTAACTATGCGTGATGCTGATAATGAAGTACAACTAGATAAAGCCAGAAACGCAAAAACTCTGAGGGAGGCCGTTGAAATCGCTCAAGCTTGGCAGGATTGGGAAGATGTTGAGTATGGAATTAGTTTTGGTTTATTAGATAAGAAGAAAAAATGAAAAGGATATTACTATCACAAGGAAAATTCGCAATGGTAGATGATGAAGATTATGAATGGCTGAGCAAATGGAAATGGACATACAAATATGTCAAGACGCTAAGTAATGGTGAGGAATATGGAATTGCGGTTCGGGGGAAATATGATCCCAAAAGACAACAGAATAAAATAATACGAATGCACAGAAAAATTATGAAATTGACTAGTAGTAATAGTAAAACCGTAGATCATATAAATGGAAATAGGCTGGATAACAGAAGACAGAATCTAAGAATTGCTAGTTTATTACAGAATAATAAAAACAAAAGAAGTATTGCAAAGAGTGGTTATAAAAGTGTTTATCCTGTTCCACACGGTAAAAGATGGTATGCCAAAATAATGGTAGATAGGAATAGAATTCATCTAGGAACATTTGCCACAAAAATAGAAGCAGCACGGGCATATAATGAGGCCGCCCAAAAGTATCATGGGGAATTTGCTTGTTTGAATAATATATGAATAACAAAATAGACATTTTCATTACAGGGTATCTTCGTCCGCAAATGTCGGAAATGACTTTGAAATATCTAAAAGAAAGGACAAGATATCCATACCGATTATTTTTTATTAACAATGGGGGAAGTGATGAATTTCTAATTAACCATGCTGAAGAGTTTTTCTTGGTAATTGACCCTGGAGTTAACATTGGAATCCATGCCGCATGGAATATAAGTTTGGCTTTGGCAGAAAGTGATTATTTTATTACCACTGATAATGACATACTTGTCCCCGATGTTGAACCGGACTGGTTAACTCAACTGATTTCTATGATGGATGCAAGACCAGATTTCGGGGCGATAGCACTTCAACCTCATCAGTTCATTGGTCTTGAGCCAAGCAGACACCCAAATGATGGAGAAATTCTTTATACTCCTATGGTTGGAGCAGTTGCTAGGCTTATGAGGCGAGATGCTGTTTGGAAGGCAAATGGATGGGAACGGGTTATCCGATCAAGTAGAAATCACGAAGAAAGGCATATTTGTTCGAGATTAAATGATGTGGGATATAAGTTTGGTTATACATCTAAATTGAAAGCTTTTCATATGTTTGGAGGCGGAGAATTTGACAGTTGGGGTTATCCGAAAGAAATGAAACCAGAAGATCACGGACACCATTTGATTTGGCCTTTGCCCGAAACTCATGGTGACATAGCAAAGTATGACAATAAAACTTGGGAGAGATTATGAATGGAAAGGAAAGAACAAAGAAAACACAGTCCTTATCTTGTTTGTTGGGATAATAATAAAGGCGTTGGTTGGAAAAGTAGAGATGAGTTATTTGAAATAGTGCGAAATCAACAAGTAGATTGGATTCAAGATCAAGGCAATGAAAGTTTGAACCAATTTGAACTCGAAGTTTTTAAGGCATATATTAAGTTATCTAATCCAGAAGAGGGAATCATACCAGGAAATAAAGAAATGGTAGAATTCCTTTCGACTGATGATAATTTAATTTCTCGTAATGCTCTAGCTAGAGCAAGAAGAAGAGTAGCCCGAAAATTACATTTTGAGGAAGGATGGTAAAATGATTGACACATCACAGGTAAGTATAGTGATCCCTCACCTTGGTTCTACAAAAGAACAGGAGTATGCTCTGGAACAGTGTAGAACTTCTTTAACAGAAATAGTTCCCAATATAAAAATTCTAGTTGCAAAAAACGGTTCCGAATGTGCACATAATGGAGATATTTGGGTAAGAGAGCAAGATCAGGGAACTGCTGTTAATGCAGCGGTGGCAACTACAAATACTGAATGGATAATGGTGTCAAATGACGACATGATTTACGCACCAAAATGGTGGGAAAGATTAACGGAGTACTTATCTGATAATGTTTTATGTGTTTCTCCAAAGTTGATAGAACCGAATCAACAACATGCACCTACTTTTGACTATTATTTTTGTGGTGGAGCTGGGGGAGATTTTGATAAACCAAAATGGTTGGAATTTGCAAAGATAATGATTCAACCACAAGAAGGAATGTCACAAAGCCCAAGTCGACATGAATTAAGAACTGGTTTTAATCTCCCTTTTCTTATAAAAAGGGAACTTTGGGATACAATCGGTGGTTATGATATCAACTATCGGCCATGGGGAAGTAATGCTGACTCGGATATAGAATACAAGATTAAACTTGCAGGAGTTCAACCTTATCAGAATACCAATTGTATTGTCTATCATTTTTCGAACACAACACCGACCTTTTCTTCAGAAAATCATCCTTATTGGCAAAAAAACTGGGATTACTTTATTTCCAAATGGGGATTTGAAAGAACTTCATCGCCCGCCATTTGGCAAGCGGACTTTAAAATTCCAGTGGATAAACTTAAATATAAGCCTGAGTGGATTAACAAGTATGCATAAATTCGCTGAAAATCCAGGAAATCCAGTAAATACTTTTGTTCTACCTTTTGTCTTTACAGACAAAGTAAAAGAAGCGGTACAATCTATTTGGAGATGTCATAATCCTGGTGAACACAGACTTATTTTGATTGATAATTCGGAAGAAGAATTTAAAGACAGGGGATGGTTGGAGGATAATAGTCACTTTTATATTAGAAGTTATCGTAATCTTGGTCCAGCTACGGCATTTAACTTGGGAATTGAAATGGCGAGGACTGAATACGTGACTATAATTTCTGATGATGCAAGGCTTATTCACAAAACTTGGTTTGATAATGCGAAAGATATAATTATCGGTTCAACTATAGTTTCACTTGGAAGTATCTACCCGCAGAAGACAAATAAATTTTATAAAGTAGGATGGAACTATACGAAAGAAGAATACATTGAACTTGACAGAAAGTATGGCTCCAAAACAGAAACTTTCGGTTTGGCCACTGCTATATCCAGAAAAGAAGTTTGGATAAAGGCGGGATTGTTTGATGAGAGTTCCTATATTTATTGGATTGATGGAATGTTCATGGAACAGGCTAAGCAAAATGGAGTAATAACTATTTCTCAAGGAGTAGTTTTCCATTACGGAGATGCAAGCCACAAGGGAAGGTTAGTTGAAGAAGGGAAATACCAACAAATAGGTAAACTAGATGATAAAAGACTCAATCTTTAAATGTTAAAAAAATTTGATACAGTTCCCGAAATAGAACTTTTTTTAAATCCTCTTATCAATGGAGACTTTAGTGGAGATGACATATTAGTTTTAGGAGATTATGTTAAAAAGTTAAAGTCTGGGGATTTTTATCTGGAGATTGGAACTAAGTATGGAAAATCATTGGCTTCTGCTATTTTCCAAGCTTCGGAGGGAATACAATTTTTTACTTGTGATATTAAAGATTGGCAAACGGAAACTCAACCGCATTTTACAATATCCCGTAAAGATTTCTTTGAGATAGAGAAGTTAGATACTAAGGCGATATTTATTTTACAGGATTCGGTTAAAGTTGCTTCTCAGTGGGGAAACGTAGGAATTGAGTTCTCAATGATCTTCATTGATGGAGATCACACTTACGAGGGAGTAAAAGCTGATATCGAAGGATGGCTACCTCATCTTAAAAGTGGCGGGTTTATGCTTTTTCATGATTACTTTGCAGGAGTACAACTGGCGGTAGATGAACTGGTAAAAGACTCGGACAAGTTTAAGGACTTTTTTATAGCTATGGATAAGTATGATATTCATATTCGGCAAATCTGAAATGGTGGTGTTTGTTTGAAAAAGTCAGAACCCATTTTGCGGAGAACCCTGAAAACTAATGCGGACTCGGCAGGGCGAAACATTCAAAAAGCGTGCAATCCGCTTATCTGAGATATCGCAGTATTCTTTGCTGATTTCAAATCCGAAATAAGATATGCCTTTGGCGATCGCCGCAATAGCCGTAGTTCCCGACCCCATAAAAGGATCAAGCACTATTTTTTCTTTACCTGGTGGAATAGTTAAATCTACCAATTTTTTTATTAACTCCGTAGGCTTAATTGTACAATGAACATTAAAGGATTCTTTTTTATCTCTTTTTATATTTTCAATTATATTTGATTGGAAACCGCCGCCACCATTTTTTGCGTGTAGTAAACCGATACCATATTTCTTGACCGTCTCAAGATAGTTGTTGGTTAGTGGTTTTTGCAATACGGCAATTGACTCCCATTCGTTACGCAAACAACTGTGCCACCCGTCCCATTTTTCGAAATCTGATATGCCCTCTTTTTGTAATTTCTTAACAAAATTTAATCCTTTTGGAATTCCTGAATTTTTTCTCCACACAATAATATCTCGTGCGTAGAAACCTGCTCTTTCAAGGGCAACTTGAACATGAGCAATGGTTCTTGAACTGTTAAACACTAGAATATAGGCACCGGGTTTTAATACTCTAAATGCCTCTTTACCCCATTTGTAGCACCAATTTTGATAGTCAATTATATTCTCTGAATTTTTTTTGTACCAGCGTTCATTTCTTACGCCGCCAGCAAGTCCGCTTCCATACGGAATATGTTTTATAAGTGTCTTTGAGTTTTTTACTCTGTCAGTTCTGCGTTTAATTTCATCATCGTTCCACTTATGACCAATAAACTCGTAATTATATGGCGGATCAGTAATGCAACCGTCAATTGAATTTTCTGGTAGTTTACTTAATCCTGGAATACAATCCGCACAAATGATTTTGTTTGGCTCAAAATCAAAGGAAGCATCAGGCTTCTTTACGGCGACATCCTCCTTTGGCTTCAAATTCTTTCGTAAATACCAAAGGCAGTAAGTGTTTACCGGCAATCCCTCCTGTTGTGCGCGTTGCTCTAGCTCAAAATAAGAATCTGTACCGAGTAAATTGCGTAGCTCGTTGCTTCCAAGATCGGCTACACTTTTATATAAATCTATATTTCTCTCACCAAAAGCCAAAACAACACCCTTTGCTTTTGGGTTTGTTTCTTTGTAGTCAGAAAAATATACTGCCTTGAAAATTTGGTTGCTTGCCATGCTTATATTATAGTATGATACCTTTATAAATACCATAGACTTTATCCACATGAAATTAGGAAGAAATGACCCGTGCCCATGTGGGAGCGGTAAAAAATATAAAAAATGTTGTCTTATGCGTGATGAACGAAAGTCGCACGAAACGCTAGCAAAATTCGTGGGTAACGATTGGATTGAAGCGGAGCTCGCAAAAGTTAAATTGGATGGGTATAACAATATGAATCCGATGAATTTGGCGCGCATAGATATGCACCCCTGTTCATCGATTGTGGGGGCTAATAAAAAATGAAGTTAACGATAAGAAAAAGATTTCCAAGAGGTAGATGGAAAAAATTTCATTCTTGTTGCGATTGGTTTTATAAAAATGACAAAACTGGAGTAGATATTTGTTTTTGTGGATTGGATTTAGACAGAGATAAGAAAATGAAGGAGTTTGAAAAAGGAAGAAAAATTTATTTATGAGTTTGCCGATGGATCAAATAATAGAAGGGGATTGTGTTGAGGTATTAAAAACATTTCCCCAAAATAGTATTGATAGTTGTGTTACCGATCCACCTTACGGATTAGCTTTTATGGGGAAGAAGTGGGACATTTTAAATAATCATGATAGTCCAAAAGAAAATGGAACATATCCAAAGAATAGAAATGCACAAGGAATGAGGTATTCGGAATCAAATGGTAAATTAATGCAGGAATGGCACTATAAATGGGCAAAAGAAGTTTTTAGGGTTTTGAAACCAGGAGGATATCTCTTGTCTTTTGGTGGAACAAGAACTTATCATAGGATGGCTTGTGCCATAGAAGATGCTGGTTTTGAAATCAGGGATATGATTGCTTGGGTTTATGGAAGTGGATTTCCCAAAAGTTTAAATATAGGTAAGGCGATAGACAAGGGAAAGGGAATAGATAGAGAAGTTATTGGAAAAAGGGAACATCCAACATTAAAAGACAAAAGTAGAGTCGATAGACAAAAATCTACCCAATATCATGCAAATAATCCTATAAAGGATGAATGGGATATTACTGCTCCTGCTACATCTGAGGCCAAACAATGGGAAGGTTGGGGAACTGCTTTAAAGCCTGCATTTGAACCTATTGTGGTTGCGAGAAAACCAATATCTGAAAAAACTATAGCGGAGAATGTACTTAAATGGGGAACTGGAGGAATAAATATAGATGGAAGCAGGATAGAATACACAAAAGATAATCGGCCAATTCCTCAATTAGCTCAAGGGAAAACAGAAATAAAAACCGATAATAGCATGTATGGAGGTAGTTCTTATTTTGAAAGTAAGACAAAATCAACAATAGGTGGTTCATTACAGGGTCGTTTTCCTGCCAACTTCATCCATGATGGTTCAGAAGAAGTAACAGAATTATTTCCTAACAGTAAAAGTACGGGAGGAAAATCTGGACATACTGGAGCATATTCTGGTGGTTATAAAGAAGAATATTATGAAGGTGAATTACCAGGATTTGGCGATAATGGTTCCGCCTCTCGTTTTTTTTATTGTGCCAAAGCTTCAAAGAGTGAAAGAAATATGGGGTGTGAGGAGTTGGAAGAAAAACAAAGAGATGAAAGCAGAAAAGAAGGAAATCCTGGTGGTGATAATCCAAGAAACAGAGGAGTAAAATTAGTTAAAAACAATCATCCCACAGTTAAACCCATTGCCTTGATGAGATATTTAGTAAAATTAGTAACCCCATCATCTGGAATTGTTTTAGATCCTTTTGCAGGTAGCGGTTCAACTTTAATTGCTGCTAAGGATTTAGGATTTAATTTTATTGGTATTGATTTAGAATCGGAATATATAGAGATAGCAAATAAAAGAATAGCAAGTTTACCAGATAAATTATTATAAATAAAAATTATGATTGTAGGAGGAAAAGAATTATAATCAACTCTTGACTTTCAACCAACCGCTTGGTAAAATATAATAACTTTCTGCATGGAGCGATAAAATTATAAATTGTAAAGGTAACAATGAAGAAAAAAGAGAAAAGACTATCTAAAGCATTAGAGTAGGCACATTGCTTGTTTTATTTTAGAATAAAGAATTACCTGATATGAACAAATTATCTAACATAGCTAAAAAACTAGGCAAAAAGGGTGGAGAAACAACTAAGAAAAAGTATGGTAAGAACTACTTTAAAAAAATATCTAAATTGGGAGTAAAAGCTAGAAAGAAATGAAAGAAAGAATTTGTTTAAATTGCAACAAAAGATTTCAGGTTAATCCTAAGAACCCTAGACAAAAATTTTGTTCTAGGAAATGTGTAAACAACAGAGAGTATTCTGCTAGATGGAAGGGAGGAAGGTATACTGAAACTCAAGGATATATAAGAGTTAAAGCGAAAAATCATCCATTTTGTGATAAGCAAGGTTATGTTTTAGAACATCGTTTAGTAGTAGAAGATTATTTAGGTAGACACTTGAAATCTGAAGAAGAAATTCATCATAAGAATGGGAGTAAACAAGATAATAGAATAGAAAATCTTGAGATATATTCTGCTAGTGAACATAGAACTAAACACAATTTGGAAAACAATCCATTTAAAGGGAAAAAACATACTTCTGAATATAAGAAAAAAAGAAGTGAATTCTTTAAAAAGTATTGGCAAATACATAATAAAATGGTAGAAAAGTTTTGTAATTATTGCGGAAAGTCTTTTCGAAGACCACAAAGTCGTTTTATTAACAGTAAGCATTATTTTTGTTCTTATGAATGTTTTCGTAGATTTCGCAGACAAAGGAGGGTAGAGTATTCTATACTACAGATATGAAAATAGGTCTTATTGGTAATTTTCAAAGAGGCTACGTTGGTGAAATCGCTGACGAAACTCATATCGCAAGGGAAATTGAAAATTTAGGACATACTGTTTATCGGATTCCCAGAGATGAATGGAGGGAGCATGTAATACAAGGTTTAAAGTATGTTAATGTTCCTGAAGATGTAACTTTTGATTGTGCGATTGTGTTTAAGTGGCATCACTTTTATGATGGTTCTTTTATAGAAAGAGTGAGACAGAAATATAACTGTATTGTTCTATATTTCGTTTGGGATTTTTTTCCAGATAATAATGGTCAGATTCCAGATTGGCACCAAAAAATGATAATGGGTTCTGACCTTTATTTAGGAAACGATGTAAGAAGCTATGTTGGCCTTAATATTCCCTCTCAAAAGCTTTATTATTTTCCTTTTGATGTATCTGATAAACAATTTGATAGGGTAGCTGGAGGATTACCGAAAAAATATGAAGTGGTTTTCTTTGGTTCGTATATGGCTAAGGGCGATAGGGTTGAGTGGATGAAAGAAATCAACAAAAAATTTCCCATCAAAATATTCTCTTGGAATCATGAAGAATGGATAAAGGCTGGATTTGATGCAGAACCTGCCGTTTATGAACATGACCTTGTTTGGAAAATAGCTGAAAGTAAAATAATTTTAGGTTTTAATGTCAATGACCATTGTTGGGGATACTGGTCAAATAGGATTGGAAAAACATTGACTCTTGGGGGATTTCTGCTTCAACGCTATGTTCCAGGAATGGAACTTTTCTTGCGAGATGGGGCAGAGTACTTTTCAAGTATTGACGAAGCTTGTCAAAAGATAGATTATTATCTTAATAATAATGAGGAAAGAGAAAAAATTGCGGATAGAGGATATCAGATAGGTAGAGATAGATTTACAAGTGAAGCTAGAATAAAAGAACTTATGATTTTGATTGACAGGTTCAAGAAAGGGGCTTTTCTAAGATAATGCATACAAATAGTTATATTTATCTGCATAATTGGATAATTAAGAACTTTGGAAAAGCAAAATATTGCTCAAATGATAAAAGTCATAAAGCAAGAAGATATGAATGGGCAAATATTAGTGGTCAATATAAATGGGATATTACTGACTTTAGACAACTATGTCCTTCTTGTCATAGGAAAATGGATTTCACTGAAATAGTACGAGAAAAGTTGAGGAGAAGTCATATCGGAAATAAAAGTGCAATAAGGAAATTGGTAAAACAACTAATGATAAATGGTAAGTTTCTTTGTGAATATGAATCAATAGCTACTGCAGCGAGAAAGTCTAAAACGTCACGAACTGGAATAATACATAATCTTGTTGGACGTACTAAATCATCTGGAGGATATCTTTGGAAATATGCTGAATGATAATCAAATAATTGAAGCTTGCAAGGCAATTCCGTCGTCGGTTTTCGAGCCGGAGCAACGCATGTGGTGGAGATATCTTAAAGATTTGCCAAACTCTCCTATAATTGTTGATTTCGGTACTGGGCATGGGAAATCTGCTGCCTCTTTAGCTCTTGCTTGTCCTCAAGGAACGGTTTATACATTTGACCCAGGATTGCCTTATATAAATGCAAACTGTACTCCAACTCAATATGAAGAAGAAACCAACAAATATATTCTGGGTACTGGGGCTACTAATTTTGTTTTTACCGTAGAGTCCTCGCTCGAAAAAGAGTGGAATGAAGGAATTGATGTTTTGAATATTGATTCTGACCATACTTACGAAACCACTTTTGCAGAAATAAACAGATGGATTCCATTTGTCAAACAAGGAGGTTTGGTATTTCTGCATGATTGGGAGCATCCAAGATGTCCAGGAGTTCGGCAAGCGTGGGATGAACTGGTGCCTTCACAATTTAATTTGGAAATGGTGGAAGTTACAGATGCTGGAGCTGTAAAATGTGCTTGTTTTAGGAAATTATGAAAAAGTTAAGATGCGTGGTTTCGGGATCTGCTGGTTTTCTGGGATCAAACCTTGTCCAAAGGTTAAAAAAAGATGGCCACGAAGTTATTAGTTGGGATATTGTTAATGGCTATGACATATGTAATCCAAACCTTAAAGCTAAAAATATAGATGCCATATTTCATTTAGCTTGTCCTGTTAATCCTGCAAATTATGAAAGCGTTGCACTGGATACCATAATGGCTAGTTCAGAAGGAACTAATAACATGCTCAAACTGGCTTTGAAGAATAAAGCCAAATTCCTTTATGTTTCTTCTTCGGAAATTTATGGAGAAATTTACGAAAGACCTTACAAAGAAAATGATCTGGTCACTTTAGATCCCAGAGGTGAAAGGACTTTCTATGATTCCTCAAAGCTTTTGGGTGAAGTTCTTACAATGACCTATAACCGTTATAAAAATGTAGATATAAGGATAATCAGACCATTTAATATCTATGGACAGGGAATGAGAAAGGATGATACAAGAGTTATTCCCTCCTTTATAAGAAGAATTAAAGAAGGTAAACCGATTCAAGTTACAGGTAAAGGAGAAGCTACAAGGACATTTTGTTATATAGATGATTTTATTGAAGGAACGATGAGATCTATGTTTTGTCCGAATACTAATGGAGAAGTATTTAATCTGGGAACAACAGAATTAGTCAAAATTATGGATTTAGCAAAAATGCTTGATGCGAAGATTGAATTTACCCCTGCAAGGAAATCGGAACAAAAGGATAGAAAACCAAACATCTTGAAAGCTAAGAAGATTCTTGGTTGGATACCAAAGATATCTCTTAAAAAAGGATTGGAGCTAATGTGGACAAAATATCCTTAATATTTGCAACCTTAAATGATTCTGTTGCGACTAATCTTACGATGGCTCAAGCTATCCACCAACTTGAGCAGGATAAACTTGAATATGAGGTTGTGTTAGTTGATAACGGAAGCAATGATGAAGAAAAAAGAAACCTACAGTCTTTTTTGGAATTTCATAAGCAGTTCCCGATTTTCTATTACGATTATGGTGTTAAAGGAACAATTCCTCCCCATTCCTTCGGTGTGACTAAAGCAACTGGTAAGTATATTATGATGCCTGATCCGCATATTGTATTTTCCAGTCACTACTTCAAAATAATGCTTGAAACTTTAATTGAGTTAAAAAATAAGGGTGTGGAAGTAGTTTTTTCCCCTTTCAGCATAGGTAGCATTGCTAAAAAGGATGAGGAGTATGTTGCATCAAGTCATATGGTTAAACCAAATCCTTTTGGGAAAACCAATTCGATTGGTGAATCCAGAAAATTTGGGGATCATCTATTCTCAGTTCTTTCTTGTACGATAACAAGTATGATCTGTGAGAGAGAGTGGCTTTTGAAGATTGGGAATATGTTTCCAGAAGCATTTACCAAATCAGGTGGTCATACGGCAGAAAGTTTAATGGTTGGTATTCCTACTTGGATGTTTGGTAAAAGGTGTTATACCCAACCAGCTTGTGTTGTTGAGCATCCAACATATAGAACATTTAAAGGAGAAGGTTGGAGTGCCAATATGCATCTTTCTATGGCAACTGGAGCTTATATTTTGGGAGGACAAAAGTACTTAGATGATATGCCCAAGCAATATGGAAAGTTTGTTGATGGTGATTTGGAGGAAATCCCAAAGATTGCTAAAGAAGCAAGAGAGTATATTAAAAATAATGCCAAGATTACGTTAGATGAGTTAGTAGAGAGGTGGGAAGAAATCCGTGGAGTGTAAGTTCTGCAAAAGCAAAGATTTAAAGCTTTTTGCTGACTTAGGTGAAATGCCTCTTGCCGGAGAGTTTTTAGACAAAAAGGATATTGGCAAGGAGAGAAAATATCCCTTGAAAGTTTATGAGTGCCAAGGTTGCAGTCTGGTACAACTTGCTGATATCGTTCCAAAAGAACTTCTTTTCCAGTCATTTCTTTCTTCGGTTTCAATGAAAAAGCATTTTGAAGATTATGCAAAAGAAATGAAAGACAGATTTTTGAAGGAGGGGGACTTGGTGGTTGAAATAGGCAGTAATGATGGGGTGCTTCTTGAACCCTTAAAGAAAATGGGCATGAGAGTTATCGGAATAGAACCAGTTAAACATATAGCTGAAATTGCCAGGAAGAAAGGTATACATACAATTAATGATTACTTCAGCTCAAATGTAG
>C687J35021_10002553_pt1 | contig 12912 bp, 21 predicted proteins | sample RifCSPhighO2_12_FD_35021 | JGI IMG/M metagenome (IMG submission 35021)
GATAGACAGCCGCCTAACTAAATAAGCGTAAGGTGAGGAATGAGTGAGAAAATATGTCTATGGTGCGGAAATCAATATAAGGATGCTGTCGATCTTGTTGGGAAAAAAACCAATTTCCAAGCAATACGGAGGATTCTAATGATCAACGAACCCAAGATTAAGGAGAAGATAGAAAGTATATTTTCTAGAAATACTAGCCTACATGAGTATGTTGACGAAGATGCTGCGATTGACGAAATCTACCAACTCTTTTTGCCGGCACTTAAAGCCCTCGATGATTTTGCCGTATATGATAATCATACAGCTATAGTAGTTCTCGGCCAACTAAACGGTGATTAAATGAAATACGAGGCCGCGCCATGACTAAATCAAAAAAGTTTAAAGTTTCACTCGAATATAGAATGCGAGATACCGTAGAAGTTAACGCCAAAAATGAAAGCGAAGCCGAAAAAATAGCTATGGATATGATTGATCTTAATCCTTCTTTGGCTGAACTTTATGATTCTACAGTTAAAGAAATTTATGACTAAATTAAAACCGAGGGCTGTAACTGCTGTTCAGTTAATTAAGGATATTAGATCATTCTTTGGATTTGATCTTGTAACGGCCAAAGGATTTTACGATATGATGTATAAACTTGCTGAAATGCGTAATCCTAGGAAGTGGTTAGAATTTAACGCGAGGAAGGTGCGGACGTGAGTAATAAGCGTAAGAAGAAAAAACCAAAGGCTCCAAAGTGCGAAGTATGTGGTTTCAGTCTTGTAAATTCAACACGCGGTAATTGTAAATGCGGAAAGTACAGTTGGTGAACCCATGAACGAAAAGACACCGTATGAATAATTTAACGCCGGAAGAAATAGCAAAGAAGATAGTTTCAATTGCAAGTAACCAATTCTTTGAGGACGATATAGAAAGACCATCATTGCCAAGTTGTCTATACCAGGATATCGTCAAAGCAATCCGCACCGAACGCGCCGTAGCAGATGAGTTGAGGAAGGAATTAGAAAATCACAAGATGATATCGGCGTATCAAAGAATGAAGGATGAAGCTGATACCCTCCGCACGTTTGTTAAGAAGGCTGTGGAGGTACTGATAAATTGTAATAATACTTTTTATGGAATATCCGGTGAATTTGTTGAGGTCAGAGCAGGGTGTGGAGAGATTTGTAGAGCTATCGACGCCATCCTAACCGACCCTATGGCGAAGGAACTTACTGGGGAGAAGCCATGAAACTGGCGATAGTAGGTTCTAGAACGTTCAATGATTACGAAGTAATTGAAGAACACATAAATGCTCAAAGAGAAATTCACGACAACTTAACTTTAATTTCCGGCGGGACTAATGGAGTTGGTAAACTTACTATAAAGTACGCACAGATGGAAAATTTAGATATTGAGGTTATTCGTCTTAGTTATAAAAATAATCCGCCCGATCTTGTTTATCTTATACGTAACCGGGAAATAGCCTTTAAATGCGATCAGATGCTTGCTTTTTGGGACGGCAAAAGTCGAGGAACGAAGAATGTTATTGAACACGCCGTCAGCTTAAAGAAATTTGTGATGATTCAAGGAGTGTAGCATGACCGTTGAGGAGAGTGCTTAAATGAATAAAGAAACAGAATTGTGGCTTGAAAAAAATTTATCCGTTTTTACCGGAGCCGGGAACAGGGTTAAATACGGAAAGCTTAACAAATCTTATGAGGATGAATTTGGGGCGAATCTCGATAACGCCGAGCTTTGCTCCTGGCTTGAAAGAAAAAATATGACTACAGCTCATATCGCTTTAAATATGCAGAAAGCAGGACGGAAAGGCGGGCGGAAAAAGCGCGGCGTTGTGAGACGTGTTAGGCGGCATCGAAGAAATGGCGCAGCGTTAGTTTCAAATAGGGCTTTGCCGGAAGCCAAGTTTAAAAAAATAGAAGCGTATGAAATAGACGGACAGATATTTGTTCCGTTTGATTCAACGAAAAGGAGTTGAGAGTGGAAAAGAGTAATCATATTGATTGCCATCCAAGTTTACAGACTTTAAATATTATTTTTATTGCGATTATTTCTATGCTTATCGGAGCCGGAATTGTTTTCAAGTTACAAAATGCTCATTATCAAATTCATTACAATGAGTTAGAGCAGGTTAAAACTAGAGTTGCCGTTTTAGAAACTCGTTTAAATACTCGTCATTGGTGGAATCCTTTTGAAATGGCAAGAAAATAATAAGGTGGTTTTATATGAATATGCTTAGTATCTATGCCAGGAGTTTCTACGATTTCCAGGAAGTTAAAAATGAGTTTGCCGGGAGGTTACGCGCTGCTGAGGAAATAGAAGAATTCCCGGAAGAACGAAAGAAAGAGTTGGACGATTACAGGAAAAAACTTGAGTCAGCCGAAGCCGGATTGCTCAAGATAATAAAACCTTACTTGTTTGAGTATCCTGTTTATGGAAATTTTCTTCTTAATATTCGCGGGTGTGCCGAAAGAATGTCTGCTTGTCTTATCACCAGCATAAAAGACATTAAGAAATTTCCGACGGTTTCAAAATTATGGGCTTATTCAGGTCTTCACTTAATCGACGGTGCAGCCGTCAAGCGGAAGAAAGGCGAAAAAGCGAATTGGAACGGTTTTCTAAAGTCGAAACTCTATGTGCTGGCCGGGTGCCTCATAAAACAAAATTTCGATGCTGAAACACATGAACCGTTGAAATATAGAAAACTGTACGACGACTACAAACACAGGATGACGCATAGAGATAAATGCCATCTCACTAAAGAGCAACACGCCAAATCTAAGGATGCGAGCCCGACGTGGCTTGCTAACGGATGCACAAAAGGTCATGTTGAGAATATGGCCATGAGATATCTGGAGAAAATGTTTTTACAGGATTTATGGCTTGCGTGGTACGAAGCGGAAGGAGTTGAACCACCTACGCGGCCGTATGCGGAAGCTATTTTAGGGAAGAAACATCATGAGTATGCTTAGGCCATTGAAAGACTGAACACCATCACTGTGGTGCGAACCAATAAAGATGTGAAAACCAGTAGAACTCTGTGAACCAGCGAGATGATGTAATCCACCCAGGAAAAACATGAAAACCTTGAAAGGCTTGTGTGCCAAAGAAGACGTGAAAGCCACCTGCATCGTGTGAGCTATTTTAAGCGTGTAATCCAGAGCTTGATTGCGAGCCATTTCACTATTGAACACCACCCCTATAATGCGAGCCCCGGGGTATATTAAAACCATCAAAGAAGTTGCGAGCCATATCATTTTTGAAAACCAAGAAAGCGTTGCGTTGAAAAATAAGGAATATTTCGGCATCTTAGACGGCCTTCGTGTGAAGATGATGGAGCTTTTCACGCTCTATGTTATTTGGATCGGAGAAAATTACGAAGAGGCTGAGATCAAAGAGCTTTTCAGTTATTCAAAACCGCATCCCGATCTTAGAAAGGGGTTTGAGTGTGTCGGGTATGCTCAACAGGCCGGGCTTACGGAATCCCAAGCTGTCGCCCTTCTCGAAGTTCTTTACTTAATTTTAATATCTAATTATCCAGTAGAAAAAATCGCTGAATTTTTTAAGCATCGTAAAGTAGCGAAATCCGATGATCCGTTTATCACGAAGGTTTACAAGGCGTGTAGACACTGTGGGTCGATGATGTGTTTTCATAAGGCCAGAGGGCTTTGCAATTATTGCTATAACAAGTTTATTGAGAAAAGAAACTAAAAGATAAATGCTTAAAATTTTGAATACGTCGTGGTAAAATAATTTCGTATTAGAACCTATCGCAAATCTAGGTTTTAATGCAATGTGTCCGGCCGGGCGCGAGTGAGATAAGGGATAAATCCTTATTGCTCGCGCCCTTTTTGTTTTTTAAGGAGTCCAATGGAATCTGAAATTGTTAAGGAAGTCATCGCTGAATTTCTTGCAGAGAAAAAGTGCGAGGAAAAATTAGTCGTTCCGGCTAAAAAAATAAAAGTAGGCCGACCGGCAAAGTTTTTATCCGCCAAATCGCTGGAACAAGGGATTGATAGGTACTTTGCCAATACTGACACTCCGAAAATTTGCGAATTAGCGCTTGAGCTTGGTTTTGCTGATAGACAAAGTCTGACTGATTACAAAGAGCATGAGGAGTTTACTTGCACCATAAAAAAAGCAATTACACGTATTGAGGCGCATCATGAGGGACAAAATGGCGCAGGGTCAATATTTTGGTTGAAAAATCACGGCTGGCGGGATAGGCATGAAATTGAGCAGACCGGAAATATACCCAAGACAATAATCAACGTTTACAACCTTAGCGAAAGTGAACTTGTCCACAATATCCGAACTCGTATACCCGAAATCGTCACGCGAGAATTTGATTTGGCGCAGTCGGCTAATTGAGAAATTTGTTGATGCAGAAAATTCAGCTTTACTCTACGAAACTTGCCGCCGGGATATCATTTTTACTTTCAACGCTTTTTTCTTCACATTTGATCCACGCAAAGAAAATCCTCACATTCCATTTATCACGTATCCGTTTCAGGACGAGTATATCCTCTCTGTTTGGGATGATATTCAATCAGGCCGCGATTCTCTCACCGAAAAGTCCCGCGACATGGGTGTCACATGGATGATTCTAGGAATATTCGTCTACGGATGGAATTGGCACGGATACCAGTTTAAAGTCGGCTCCCGCATGCAGGATATGGTTGACCGCATCGGGGACATGGATTCGCTCTTTGAAAGAATGCGCTATCTCATCTCGTTTTTACCTAGGCAATTTCTTCCTAAAGGATTTAATGAGCGAGAACACTCGTCTTTTACGAAATTGATAAATCCAGAAAAAGGAAATCAGATTTTAGGCGAGGCGACAACGCCGACATTCTCACGACAGGGAAGATACAAAGCAATTCTTTTGGACGAGTTTGCTCATGCTGAAGGTGCTGCATCGATTTGGCAGGCCGCCGGGGATTCAACGCCTTGCCGAATTCCTGTATCAACGCCTAAAGGCAAATATAATAAATTTGCTGATCTAAGAAATAGCGGGCAGATAAAAGTCTATACGCTTCATTGGTCAAAGCACCCGGCAAAAACAAAAGAATGGTATCAAGTCGAAGCGCAGCGCAGAACAAAAAGGGAAATCGCCGAGGAGCTTGATATCAATTATATAGCTTCGGCCGGGAAACCTTTTTATGACGGATACCACATTGAGGCGCATAGAAGGAAAGATTTAAAGTGGAATACCGAATTACCGATGATTCGCGGATGGGATTTCGGGTTTCATCATCCTGCCGTATGTTTTGCTCAAATCGTCCGAGGCCGTTTAGTTATTTTAAAAGAGGTTCTAGGCCAGGATGAAACGCTTAGAGACTTCCGGGACAGAATCATAACAATATCAAACGAGAATTATATTTTACCCCATGGGGTTGAGTGGAAAGATTACGGCGATCCGGCTGGAAATCAGAAGTCGGACAAGGATGAACGTACCAGTATTGATATTTTAGCCGAAAAGGGCATTCATGTTATTTTTAGGCCTTCGACTTATCAGCAAAGAAAAGCGATCATTGAGGATAAATTAAGAACTTATCATGACAATATCCCGATGCTCATAGTTGACGAATCGTGCAGAATTATTGACGAGGGATTTCAGGGAGGCTATCACTATCCGGAAGGCAGAGAAGGGCGGCCTGATAAAGAAATTCCGGAACATGATAATTTTTATTCGCATCTTTTAAATTGTGTAGAGTATATTTGTGTGAATGTGTTCTCGGTTTCAAACCCCGATCAGCATAGATATGATATTGAGGAAAGAATAAGGCCGGCCGAATCAGTTTCAAACTACGGCATGGGCGCGAGAGTACGGGCACGATGACCGTATTATACAAGTCCATACGGGCTAAATGGCATGTTCTATCTAATTTTTATTATCAAATAAGCTCACGAATCCCATATGGCAGAAAAGTAACTATGGCAGAGTTTTATTTCTGGAAATCAATTATCGGGATTTATAACTTTTTGTACGATCTTGGAATCTGGAAAGCATTTAGCAAGAGGAGATTTCATTATCTTATTTTTAATGAGCATGGACAAGTAACCGGTATTACACAGAGAACATCCAGGGAGAAATATATGCCTCTTATTTTGTTTTTAACTGCGATTGCCTTAGCCATCGTGTTTTTTGTGAGGGCGAGATAATGCTATTTCGATCCGGAATGATTAGGCGGTTAAAGAGTGCTGACTTTTGGATTTTCTTTATTGCAGGCTTTGTACTTTCTCAAATTGTTTTAAACTTAAAATTCATCATGCGTTTATGCCAATAGTAATGCTCGCGGTTATTTTATTCATCGTTATTTTCATGACGATCAGGTTTAAGCCGTGATACCGGATGGATACTGTCCTAATTGCAAGTGGAATAAGAGTGAAGATAAGTCTAAATTTGTTCGATGCTGCTATCCGATTGTTTCCATGACAAACCATGTATGCCTGCTGAAAAATATAATTCTATATCTCGCGCCAATTTCCTATTCCTCCGAAGCGCAGACACGGGAACGTGAAGATGGCGATTGGTGGAAAGGCGGAGATGGCGAATCAGCCGCTTGAAAATCGTACCCTCCGGTTATTAAAAAAGTTTGGTATACGAAGAAGATCAAATATCAGGAATTTGGATATAAGTCCAAAACTTAGTGATCGCTATTTTGTTTTGGCAAAGAGGACAGCGAGAAAAGCCGGGCATATTATTATTGGCGGGATAAAAATTAAAAAAACATTTGATGAAGAGGAAGATAAATATTTTATTACCTGTACGTTTAGTTCGGCGTATATTGGTAGAAGAAACGCAAGAAAATATGGAATTTTAATTGATGAAGATTGGCGCGAAAAATGTGATTTTAATTTTTATGGAAAGACTTTGCAACCCAAGGTTAATGTTAAAAAAGTAAAGGCATTATTAAATGGAAAATAACGGTCGTATACCAAAACGCGCAAAACTTATAACGATTTACGCCGTTCAGCACGAAGGAGAAGAAGGAACCGTGGAGATCGAATGTCCTCCGAATAAAGCTTTAGTCATTGAGGCACTATGTGACGCGCTTAAGATCGCTTCAAATTTGGAATTCAAGAAACCGATTATTCAAGAACCAGGACAATTTATAAGGTTGTTTAAGAGATGATCGCTACAGATCGGGAATATACGACTATCAAAAGCCTTATAGCCTACGATGAAATAGTTAATCTTCCAGATTCAGCGATTATCCCTAAAACGGTTACATCTGGGTTGCAGGGGATCGTCACCGGAATCATGTGCCGTCAAAAACATATTCTATGTCATCGTAAATTCGGAGTAAAAAAATATTATTCCGTGTCGGATAATCCGGAAAAATTAAAAATTGAAATGCTTCAATTTTGCAATGATCTTAAACGTGCGTTGATATCGATCGCGGAAAATTTTGACAAGCTCACAAGAAAGTTTGGCATCAGAGAAGCATGTCCTTTATACGATTTTAAAAAAGCAAAAAGATATTTAAATAAATTCAAATATGAAGATTCTCCTGGTTATCCTGTGTATTTTGAACGCAGAGCACCGGAATTCCGCATGTTCCTAGCGGAGGAATCAGATAGGATTGTCGGATATAATTGCTCTTTCCGGTGCTCCGTCGTGTTTTTAAAAAGTAAGGATGATTTACCGTTCTTAAAATTAAGTGAGAATGATGTCACCGTTTAGATCGCGTAAACAGCGTAATTTTTTAAAATGGAAACATCCTGAAATTTATAAAAAGTGGAAGTCTAATTATGGAACGAAGATTCACCCAAAGAAAGCGAGGAAAAAATGAAACATGGTAAACATGTGAAAATGCCAAAAGGTAAAATTCCCCCCCAGATGGCTAAGAAAATGAAGAAGCGCGTGAATTCAAGCCATAGAACTGCGGGGTACTGATGGCTGAAATCGAAGATGCACAGAACGTAACCGTTCCAACCGCCGAAGTCGAAGAAGAACCACAGCGTCAGAATGTTGTCTTCACCGAAGTCGATGAGGACGAGAAGAAATTGCCGCTCGGATTTAAGAGAGCTAAGTTTAATGCGGATGAAAAAGAAACCATCCTCAATATGATCTGCGGAAAGATTGATGAGATTCAAACTGCCAGGGTTGATTTAGGTCTTGAGGAGCAGTGGCGAAACGATAAAGACCAGTATGACGGTATTCTTGCGCCTAAAGAATATCCATCGGATAAAGCCGCTAATTTCAATATTCCCCTCACTGCCGAAAAGGTAGATACCGTTTACGCCCAGACCGAAAAGGCTATGTTTTTCAATAAGCCTATCATCGGAATTGAACCGTCTCCTTTTGAATCCCACGAAGAAGAACCCGGCGTTGACGTGGAAATCTCCGAGCGCAAAGAGGAATTTCTTGATTTAGTGATGCACTCCGAAGTCCCGATCAAAGAAGGAAGCGAGCTTGGGAGGCACGAGTCTATTCTTCATGGAACCGGATGGCTTAATCTTTCTTGGGTCTATAGGCTCGAACCTCAAGGCGACGATCAGATTTACGAAGGAATTAAAGACTTGGCTAAATTCAAGGCCAATTATCCGGATTGGGAAGATGATAAAGACAAAAAGCGAATCGTTAGGAACCTGGAAAAGAACAAACGTCAGCATTACGAAGTCGAATTTGACGCTGTCGTTGAAAATAACCCTAAGCCGAGATCGGTAAGTATTTGGAATTTGTACATCCATCCGCTGGAAGAATCCGTCGAAACATCGTCTTTCCTTGCAGAAAAGCAGTGTTGGGTAGGTAATGACCTGATCGCCGAACAGAAGGCCGGATTCTTTGAGAAAGCTATCGTTGATGAAATCAAAGAAAGTTTCACCGAAGACGAAGGAGCGGAGGATTTCTCAAAACTATTTCAAAACAGAGAATTCACGGTTTGGCGCGTCCTTTTCAAATATTCCAAGAAAGATGATGATATTCAAAGGAAATACCTTGCTTATGTGATTTATAATAATCAAACGACCGGAGATTATTCAGAGGAAAATAAACAAGGCGGAAAATGGCTGTTGGAAATCTTTAATTACCCCTGGTATCACAATCGCTGGGATTACATCAAGGGGCACATCTCTTGGAAACAAGAAGCGGGGATTTACAGGGCAGGCCTTGCTCTAATGCTTAGAGACCCGCAAACTTTAGCCAACGTCGCCTATGACATTATGTTTGATTGCGCTATAGCACAGGTCATACCATCGTGGAAGGGCAGAGCGTCAAATAAAAAACAAGTCGCCGGGGAGCTTTCCAAAGGTCATTACGCCGGGGTGGTGTACTGGCTCGATAACCCTGAAACGGATTTGATCGCTAATGAGGTTTCCGGTCGTAATATCCAGTTTATGGAGCATATTGTCGCCGGAGCCGAGAAGATGGCCGGAGACAGAAGCGGCGTATCAAGCGGACTATCCGGAAGAAGCTTACCTCAAGACCCCACAGCCCCGGCGCAGAAGGAAGCTATTCTTCTAGGTCAAGCCAATATCAGGATTTCACCTTTTCTCGATCAGTTACAATCATCTTTTCTCATTGAGTCCGCTTATCAAAGCATGGAGCTTTATTATCAGTTTAAACCTTCCGGGGTGAGATACCGGGCTGTCGGTGGTAATAATCAAGTTGCGTTCCCGGAAATACCCAGAGAGGCTCTAAGACGCAGAGAATACTATATTCCTATGGGAACGGCTGAAATGGCCGACGACCAGCAAAGGCTACAAAAGGTGCAGTACCTTGTCGATCTTTCTTTGAAACACCCTGATATTCAGCAAAGAGCAAAGACGAGAATGTTTTTACTCGAAGAAGCCATTAAAGCAATGGGTTTTAGATGGGCGCGTAGATTAAGAAAGGTTTTACCGACAGAAGAACAATTGTATCAAGAACAGTTAGAAATCGCCAAAGAAGCCGTAAGACAGGTTGAGGCGGAGAAAGCCAAAGCCGCTCAAGGTGACCAAGAATCTATGCAGATACGGGTAGAGACGAGGAAACTCCTGGAAGACGGTTATACCCCTGAACAGGCAACCGCTTTAATGGCCGAGAAATATCCCATGAATAGCGGGAATGGCATGATGCCTCAACCGCAAAGGCCTCCGGTATGATAAGAAATTTAATTTTTGCCATATTGTGGACAATAGTTCTTTCGCTTATTTTTACAATAACAATTTACAAATTTAAAATAAGAAAACTTCGTAAAATATTACATGACTTTGAGAAAGCGAATAATCTATGATCGCCGATGGCGGACGAGAGTTATATCGACAGGCTAAAGTTAGGCTTAGAACCGCTCAAATTCAGAAAGAGCGCGAAGAAGCCATTAAAATCGAGCATAAGCACAATCGCGCCATAGCTATAAAACTTTATGAGCTTGAGAAAGGTTTTAAGAATTCCGAGGCAGCTAAAGAGTATCTTGATCTGCAAAGGGAGAACGTAAATTTCAAGATTGCACAGCTTATCAGGATTCCAACGACTGACCCGAATATTGCAAGGCTTCAAGGTGAGATCCTGGCCATTCACCATCTTTTGGAAGAACCGATAGACCCAAGAGAGGGGCAAGTTGAGCCCGGAACCGATTGAAAAAGAAAAATGCTTAAAATTCGATGATGCTGATATAAAATATTCTCGAAATCAAAGAGATAATATTATCAGAGCAATTTTAAATGTTATTTATCTCTTGGGTGTGCAGGAGGAAATTTACAGACGTCTTAAGTAAAATAAGTTAGACCGCGACATTTTTATTATTACCGGCCTGGAGGATTAAACATCTTCCAGGCCTTTTTTATTTTAAACCCTCGCCGTGATCCTAGCGGCGTAAAAGAAAAGGTAAAAGGGATATGTTAAACACGTTCTTTGACATTTTAAAACCGAAATCATTTTCAATCGTGGAAGGTGAACCGGAAGGGGGAACGGCAGTTGATGACCTACCGGAAGATACTCCTGACGATGAACCTGTTGAGCCAGCTGCCGATGAAATCGTTATCGACGGTAAGAAATACAAAAAAGCTGATTTAATCGGAGCCGACGGCCTTCCTCGCGGTCACAACAAGGTTATCGAGCTTGAGCGAAAGCAAAAAGAGCTTGAGGAAAGAATAAATCTCGGACAGGGGTTACAGCGTCCGCCGCCTATTCAGCAAGTCAATCATATCGACAATATCAAGAAATCAGCGTCAGAAGTTTTCAAGAAACGCTGGCCGGATAAAGACGCCGAGTTAATCGATGCCGCGGTTGAGATCGCAACGGAAATATCGGCAGGATTTCATCAGACAGGCCAAGCCATAAGAGCGCCGATTGACGCGGCGTATCTTACGGATAGAGCCAAAGCGAAGGTAAAAGAACAAAAAGATAAAGATGCTTTAGCGACCTGGAATGATGAAATCGACGAAGAAATCGAAAAGATTCCGACGGACTTAAAACTTAATCCTCAAAATGCAGGCACAGCGGTTAAAAACGCTATCGACATTGTGCGGGGTAGACACGTGGACGAAATTCTAGCCGATGCAAGAAAGAACGCAAACGTAAGACCGAGAGATACAAGCGCGGGCGGAACTCCGGGAAGCGGAAGCAGGGAAACGAAACCTGTTACTCCGTCACCGAATTCAGGACTTAACCAGGCGCAATTAGACGATGCCGCCATTAAAAATTTAAAGCCTAAAGATTATGGTTATCTCATGGCGAAACAGAAACAAAGGGACAAAGATGCAGGAAAACCGATCCGCCAATTACTTGGTAAATAATTTTTTAAATCTCCTTTCGCTCTGAACCTGGAGCTGTAATCAAAAAGGTATCAGGAGATCATTAAAACAACAAATTTTTAAAGGAGAATTAAGATGATAAAAGGGAATAAACCTTTTCCATTTGGATACGCGCAGTCAACAAATCGCAGAATAGTAGGCCATGTCCCGGTAGCCGCCTCCCAAGCTTTTACTGATGACGGAGGGAAGTTTGTAAAGTTAGACGCGAATGAACGGGCTGATATTGCCGATTCCGGCGATACCGTAGTTTTCGGGTGGGCTTGCGTCGGTGAATTTACTTCAAGCGGTACGGCAGGCAACGATAAAGTTCCGGTTGATACAAGCAGAGAAACGCAATATTGGATTCCGGCCGATGCCGCAGTAACGCGCGATCTTGTCGGTAAAACCTGCGATTTGATCGTTACAGCGGCTAATATTCAGCAGGCTGATGTCGGTGAGAACAACGAAGCCATTTTATGGATTGACGATGTGGATATTACCAATCAAATGGTTTTAGTCCATATCTATGACAAAACCAATACGGGTGTTGTCTAAGATTTACTGATTTACCCATAAGAGTTCCTTCCCGTCGGGAGCCTCCGACGTAAATCTTAAGGTAGAAGAAACTCCAAAGAGAGCGTTTTGAAATATATGTAGGCTCATTGTGTGAATGAGTCACTTCTCAAACTCTAAGGAGAGTTTAACGTGATTAACAGAATCAATTTAGTTGAAAGTACCAAACGGAATTTATACGAGTGGTATTTAGAATCTTATGATCTTCACGAAACAAAGTTTGACAAATGTTTTGACGTAAGGGACGTTTCGAGCGGGTCGTATGACCAATCTACCTCGGTGGTAAGCCTCGGTAAATTGGATGAAGTGGATGAAGGTGAAACGCTCCCGACTCTTGCTACGGCGGAAGGGTTTACCACCTATGGGAAGTTTATCAAGTTCGGGGATATTATCACGGTCAACCAGGAAGTAGTTGAGGATAATACCAAATCCGAAAACTTTATGCGCGAACTCGCTAATTCTCTTTCGGAGTCCGTCCATTGGACTTTAGAGAGCCATTTCGCGAAGATTCTTACCCTTGGTGGGTTCGCCGCCGGACATGCGTTCTTTAACGAATCCATCGCAGGCGTGCTGACGTACTCACCGGGAAACTATATTTACGACAGTAAGCCTTTGTTT
>C687J35021_10002559_pt1 | contig 12869 bp, 9 predicted proteins | sample RifCSPhighO2_12_FD_35021 | JGI IMG/M metagenome (IMG submission 35021)
ACCTCGCCGCCGGTGAAAGCACCACCATCACCTTCCAGTTCAGCGAAGCGGTGGCCGGCTTCGACGCCAGCGACGTGACCGTCGCCGGCGGCAGCCTGAGCAACTTCACCCAGGTCGATGCCGACACCTGGACCGCTACCTTTACCCAGAGTGGCAGCGACACCCCGAGCATCAGCGTCGCCAACGATCAGTACACCGACCTGGCCGGCAACAACGGCAGCGGTGACGACCTGACTATTGATCTCAACAACATCCCCACCGGCACCAACGGGGTGGTTACCCTCAACGAAGACAGCAGCCACAGCTTCAGCGCAGATGATTTCGGTTTCACCGATGCGGATCTCGGCGACAGTCTGCAGGCTGTGCGAATTGACAGCCTGCCGACAGCCGGTTCACTGCAACTCAACGGGGCAGCAGTCAACGCAGGTCAAGTCATTAGCCTGGCCGATCTGGGCAATCTAACGTTCCGCCCAGCACCCGACGCCAGTGGCGATAACTACAGCGCCTTGACCTTCTCGGTCAGCGATCAGGCAGGTCAGTTCGCGCTCGCGCCTAGCACGCTCAGCTTCGACGTGACGCCAGTTGCCGATGCGCCTATTGTCACCATCGAGCTGGGTGCAGACAGCATCAGCACCACAACCATCACCACCGCCAACGTCACGACCAGCGATCAGGGCTTTAGCGTCAGCGCCATCAACCTCAACGGTTCTTCAGGGGTAATTTCCATCAACGGCAGCCCCGTTGGCTTTGGCGTAGTGGGGAATGCTTCCGGTGCCAACAACGAACTGGGCCAGTCTGGCGGCCAGTCCGAACGCATCGTGGTGGACTTCGACGCTCCGGTAGCAAGCGCTACCGTCAGCTTCGCCTGGCTGCACACGGGCGAAAGGGCGACCTACAACCTCTTCGACAGCGCCGGCAACCCCATCGGCAGCGGCACCATCGCCGGGCTTACCGATATCGTCGACCCGGCTATCACGCTGACCAGTGAAAACGGCACGGCGATCAGCCGTATCGAGTTCAGCGCCCCGAATGGCGGCGACAACGACTATCTGATCAACTCGATCGAGTTTGTCTCCAGCATCGACTACCCGTTGACCATCACGGCCACGCCGACGGATATCGACTACTCCGAGTCGATTGCCAGCATTACGGTTACCGTACCAACAGGTGCCAGCCTGTCTGTCGGCACCAATAACGGTAACGGCACCTGGACGCTGCCCCTGACCAGTTCGGGGAACTATTCCGTTACGGTAGATGCGGACACCAAAGCGGTGACCATCACCGGTCTGGAGATGACTGTCCCGGGCAACCCGGTCGGCAGCCTGAGCGTCACGGTAACCGCAACCGCACAGGACGGTGCCGACACCGAGTCGACCTCCACCACCATTACCCTCGGTGACACAGACGCACCAGAGACCAATGCGGTAGCCGTCGCCACCAATGAGGACGTTCCTGTTGCAGTCAACCTGAGTGCAGTCGACGCATCCAGCAGCATCGCCAACTTCACCATTACCAGCCTGCCGACCAACGGCACGCTGATCTACAACGGCCAGGAGGTAGTGGTTGGCCAGGTCATTCCGGCGATCGGCAATCAGGCCAACCTGAGCTTTGCGCCAAACGCCAACTGGAATGGCAGTACCGCATTCCAGTACCTCGCCAGCGACGTTGCCGGCAACGTCGACCAGACCCCGGCCAGCGTGACCATACAGGTCAATGCGATCAACGATGCACCGGTCAACCAGATGCCCACGGGCTATACCACCGACGAGGACGTTGCACTCAAGCTCAGCGGACTTTCGGTAAGCGATGTGGATGTTGCCTCGGGGTTCATATCGGTCACCCTGACAGTTGCCAGAGGTACTATCACTGCTGCAGACACAGGTGCTGTCAGCGTGACCGGTTCGGGTAGTAACAGTCTGCTGCTGAGCGGCACGCTCGCCGATATCAATGCCTACCTGGCGGATACGGCCACTCAGCCAAGCTACATCCCGGTTGCCGATGACAGCGGCTCGGTCACCCTGACCATGACCAGTAACGATGGCGGCAATACCGGTGCGGGTGGAGCCCTGACGGACAGCGACAACATCACTATCACCATCAACCCGGTAGCTGATGCCGTGCCCGGCAATGATGTTTCGCTGGTTATAGGTACACCGCTGACCAATGAAATCAGCTTCGTCACCGATGGCGGTCTGACCGGCAAAGGTGAATACACCTTCGGCAACGGCGTAACCATATCCACTGGCGGCAACGGCACTTTCAACTGGTCGGGTGGTAACAACCTGGGCGTAAACAGTGCAGGCGACAACGGCACAGAGGCCCAGCGTATCGAGGGCAACGAAACCATCAACTTCAGCTTCCCAACCGGCATGCAGTATATGGCGCTGAAGCTGAAGAACTCCGCCGATGACGTGGTCAAGGTCAGCAGCAAGCTAGAAACCGCCGACCTGCAGGGACAGACCGCACTGAGCGGCAGCATCGCCACGTCCTCCACCAGTACGGTATCTTCCGCCAACCTCCAGGTGGAGCTGCAACTGGAAGTGGTCAATGCCGGTGTCACCAGCACTGTGACCCGCATTGCCACGGTCAACTCCGGAGGCAGCTGGTCAGTGAGCCTCACCGGCATCAGCGGCACCATCACCAAGGCCACACTCAACGCCACGTTCGACGGTGCCCTGTTCAACCAGGGCGGCAATGAATCGGCCAACGTGACCTATTCGGTCAGTGCCGACATGAGCAGCCTGTCCATCGGGCTGGGAGCGGCCGATGCCTTCAATATCGGCGGCAGGACGCAAGACAACAAGTCCAACAATGGCTTCCAGATCGAGTACATCGCCGTCGATCCCAACCCGACCGGGCTGACCAGCTACACCTACCCACTCGACCTTTACGCCAAGGTACAGGACACCATTGGCACGGCGGAAACCTTTACCGGCCTGGCCCTGAGCGACCTGCCNGCAGGCACNACTCTCAGCGTGGTGCGCGCCGATGGCAGCTATCAGGAGATCACTCCCAATGCCCAGGGCGAATATGACCTGAGCGNCTATACCGCTCTGCTGAATACGCCGACCACCACATCGGGCACCGACAAGCTCTATCTGGTCACCGTAGAGGCTCTTCCCAGCGGCTTCATCCCGACCCTGACAGTTGAAGTCAGCGACGGCGGTACCAGCAGCGCCAAGACCATAATTGGCGGCTCCGCCGGCTCGACGCTGACAGGCAGTGATGGCAACGACTATATCGATGGCGGAGCCGGCAACGACATCCTGATCGGCGGCGAAGGCGACGATATTCTCCTCGGCGGCAGCGGTGGCGATACATTCACCTGGAAAACCGGCGATCTGGGCAATGACGTGATCAAGGACTTCAACAGCAGCGAGGGCGACCGCATCGACCTAAGCGACCTGCTGCAGGGTGAGGAAAGCACCAGCGACATCACCCAGTTCCTGCGCGTGGACACGGCCACTTCGACCCTGCTGATCAGCAGCACAGGGGTACTCAACGCTGACGCCAGCAATGCCGACGTCAGCATCAAACTTGAGAACAATGGCGCGCCTGTCGATCTGAACCCAGGTAACCTGAGTCCGTCCGATCTGGTCAACTCGCTGATCGCAGGGGCCGACCCGATGATCAAGACCGACCATATCTGATAAGCAGAACCCCGCTACCATAAGGAAGCGGGGTTGTTTATTCGGGTGGCCACTAAGGCAAGGAGCGGTCGATGCTGTATGTAAAGCGTGATACGTGGGGCAACCTGCAGCAGGTTGAGGCTGCGCCCTTCGAAGGCATGGATGGCGAGTTGGCGGCGGATAGTCAGGAGGCTCAGGCCTGGTACGCAAACCAGACCGCCGAAAGCAGCCTGTTGCAACTCAAGCAGAGCGACCTGGACATGATCCGGGTACTGGAAGATCTGATCACCGTGCTGATCCGCAAGGGTGTGGTGCGGATCACCGATCTGCCGGAAGCGGCGCAGAGCAAGCTGGTCGGCCGCAGCAAGGCGCGCGATGCGCTGGGCGGCTTGCACCGGTTGATCAATGATGATGAGTCTGAGCTGATTTAAAAGGCTCTGTACCCGTTAACTGTTGTGGCGCAAGCGTGCTGTGTAGGAGCGGCTTCAGCCGCGAATTTCGCGGATAAATCCGCTCCTACAACAACCAAGTCGCACCGCCAACGCATAACGTGGACAGAGCTATCTAAAAGCCTCGACGCACTGAATCACCCTGTAGGAGCCAGCAAGCTGGCTCCTACTCGTTTGGGCCCTGCCCTATACCCAGGGCCCCGGTTCGCCAAACAGGCGACCCTGCACGCCTTCGATCCCCATGGCACGCAGCACCTGCCACTCCCCTTCGGTTTCCACCCGCTCGGCGATCAGCGGCAGGTCGATGCTGTTGGCCGCCCGCTGCATGGCTTCGATAAACAGGCGCTTGTCGTTTTCCTGGTCGATGGCGCGGATATAGCTGCCATCCACCTTGAGATAAGCCAGGCCGAGTTTGGCCAGGTTGCCGATCATGCTGAAGCGCCCACCAAAATGCTGCAGGCCGAGGCTGAAGCCCAGGCTGCGCAAACGCTGGGTCAGGACTTCCAGCTCGGCCTGTTCGGGTAGCTGATCCTCATCCAGCTCCAGGCTCAGACGCGACCCCAGGTGGCGATGTTGCTGCAGCAGCTCATACAGCCGGGCCAGGGCCTGGGGCTCGCGCACCGTATGGCCGGATAGGCTCAGGGCCACTGCGGCAGTGTGGCTAGCCATCTGCTGCAGCACCTGTTCAAGCATGGCCAGATCGAGCCGACTCGACCAGCCAAAACGTTCTAGCCAGGGCAGGAANCGNCCCGCCGCCAGCAGCTTGCCTTGCTCATCGAGCACCCGCGCCAGCACCTTGTGGTGCAGTACCCGCTCCGGTTCGCCGGCGGCCACCACGGGCTGGAAGAACAACTGCAAGCGGCCCTGTTCCAGCGCCTGGTCGAGCAGGCGGTACCAGTTCTGTCGCTCATTCCCTTCTTGCGCCGACGCCCGCGCCGCGCTGAAGGCCCAGTTCGGCTGAGCCTGGCTCGCCGCCTGAGCCAGGGCGGTATCCAGGGCACGATAAAGGTCTTGCGACTCATCGCCCGGAGCAAAGGCGGTCAGGCCGATATGAGCCACTGGCAGGCAATCGCTGGCTCCGGTCTGCTGCAGGCTGCTCAAGGCACGTTCGAGGTTTTCCGCCAGCTGCTGGGCTTCCCCATGCTCCAGACCCGCCGCCAAAATGGCGAACTCGCCGCCGCGATTACGCGCCAGCACAAAGCGGCCCTGACTTGACTGCTGCAACAGCTCGGCAACGGCCTTGAGCAACTGGTCGGTACGCTGGCCGCCGAGGCGCTGGTTGAGCCCGGCCAGGTCGTTCAGGCGCAACAGCAGGAGGAAACCGCTGCAGGCCTGCTCCTCGACGCTCAGACGGGCGTGCAGTTGCAGGTCGAAATAGCGCCGGTTGGCCAGGCCGGTCAGGCTGTCCTGATAGGCCTCGGCGCGCAGCACTTCGCTGCGGGCGGCCTCCTCGGCGAACAATGCCTTGAGCTTGCCGACCATCTGGTTCATGGCATTGACCACCCGGCGGAACTCCGGGGTTTTCGGCAATTCCGGCAGGCTGAGGAATTCGCGCCTGGCGATGGCGTTGGACTGCTCGACCATATAGTCCAGCGGGCGCAACTGGCGCTTGAGCAGCAGCACCCCAAGGGCGACACAGAACACACCGCTCAGGGCCAGCCAGAGCAGATTACCCAGGGCGCTTTGCCAGAGTTTGCCGACCGCGAACAGCGGATGGCTGATTACCTGCACCTGAGCGGCCTGTCGCCAGCCGTCACTAACAATGGCGTCGCCGCGGGCCGGGGCCAGATCGACCAGGCGGGCAAACCACTGCGGGGCCTCGCCCGAGACCGGCACCCCGACGCGCTCGACCAGCAACTTTCCATTGGCCGGGTCGACCACACGGATGCTCTCGAAGTAGCCACTGTCGAAGATCGAGCTGACCATCAGCTCGATCATCGCCACATCATTGACGTGAGGGCTTAGCGACAGGCCCAGAGCCGTGGCGGCATCCTGGGCGTGGGCACGCAGCTGGTTGACCTGCTGCTCGCGGGAACTCTCCACGCTGACCAGGAAGCTGCCGGTGAAATTCACCAGCATCAACACGCAGATGGCAATAAACAGCTGCTTGAACAGTGACATCAGTGACTCCTGCTAGGCGCGCTCAAGGGAAACCCTCGGCGCGCATCTTTTTCAACAGATCCTGCCAGCGCGACAATTTCTTACTGTCGCCCACCTGTTTGCCACCGCCGGCCCCGGGTAACCACAGGCCCTCGGCATTGAAGGAATACACCGGCACCAGGTCGCTGCGCTGGCTGGCCGGTTCGATGGCATCAATCAGGTTATCCAGCACCAGCGGCATGGCCAGTGGATGGGCGTAATAGGTCAGGACCATGTGGGCCTGATTCAGGCGCACCGCCTTGACATAGGTGATGCGCAGCTTGTCGCTGGGCACCCCGAGCTGACGCAGGCTGAAATACTTGGCAAGCGCATAATCCTCACAGTCGCCGGCCCCACGCCACAGCGCCTCGACCGGCGTGGCCCAGTAGTCCTGCACCCGCCATATGGCGATATCGTCACGAAAGCGCAGACGCAGATTGAAGAAGCGATTGACCGCCTTGAGCTGCTCCCGCTCATCTGCGGTGGCCTGCTCCTGCAACAGCCGTTGCCAGTCATTGATGCGACCCCGGCCCTCGCCCAGCGGGCCGTAAAGCTGTTCGGCCCGCGTGGTGATATGGCCGAAATCCCAGTCGGCGTGCAAGATACCCGCCGCCAAGGCGAGCAGCAGCGCAAGGGCCAAAGCGGCTTTGCCCACAGAAATACGCAGAATTTCGATCCGGCCAGACTGCACGCCACGACTTCCACCACAAGATGGCGGCCATGGTGCGGGCGGCGCTGGCAAAAGGCAATCACGGCTGGGCAGCGAGTGGCCGCCCTGTGATGAACGATCGCGACGAAGAGTTCTAGTTGGCGCGGTTCAGGCTCTAGGTAGGCTCTGGATATGCAGTACACCAAACAGCAACACCTGGGCGCGTTCCAGCCAGGGCTGCGGACGGCCCTGCAGACGCTGACGAAACAGCAGCACCTCGCCGACATGGACCAGCAACACCGCCGCCGCGGCCAGGTTGACCGGCCAGAACCAGGCCTCGCCCAGGGGTACGAACAGATTGGCCAGCGCCAGCAGCCAGAACATGGCCAGCGCGCCCTTGGCAAAACTCAGCAGATGCATCGGTACACTCCTAGCGTGCAATGGGAGCGCCGAGGATGCCGTAGCAGAACCGGCCTGCCCTCTGGACTTTGGTTGAGCCGCATACCGCAGCCGCCGCCCCTGGGGTGCGCCGTGGGTAAGACGCTAGAGAGAAGGAGATGGCGGCTTCAGCCATAAAGCCGCCGCCTGGTTGAGTCCCCTAAGGGCTATCAGTTGTACTGGCGTTGCCAGCCGCGCCCATCACCGCCGTGCTGCTCGTTACCACGCTGGCGGTCATCCTGCTGCCGGCGCGGTTGAGCGTTCTCCTGCCGGTGCTTACGTGACTGCTCCTGACGGCGCTCGCCGCGCTGTTCACTCCAGCCGGCCTGGCGCTCTATGCCACGGTACTTATGCCCGCTGGACTGGTAATGGCGCGGCGCAGGGGCCGGCAAATAGCGGCGCTGGTCATGCCGATCTTGGTCATAGCGCCGGCCGTCGTGGCGACGACCGTCATAATCATAGCGGCGCGCGTCATAGCGATAATCGTCATGCCGGTAGTGCCGTGGCACCACATACACCGGTTGACGCGGCACATGGTAATAGGTGGTCGAATAATGGCGGTCATAGCCGCGATGGCCATAGCCACTGCCACCGTATACCGCACAACCGGTCAGGGTCAGCCCCAACAACGCGATAATCATGGATTTAAACAGCATGCTGGCCTCCGTACCGCCAGTGGATAAAAGGCCAGCAAATGCTGGCCTTCTGGAACCGCTAAAATCGAGCTAACGAATCAGCAGCGACCTTTTTTCGCCTGCCCTGGCGGGCAATGAGGTGGTCCACCACCGCCATCGCCGATATCGACCCCTATGCCTGGAAGACGCAGGCTACAACCCTGTACGCTGACGGCCAGCATGGCGACCAGCAATAAGCTCAAATAAGTTTTCATCAGCAACGCCCTTGCATACGTAGACCTGGTGGGCAATGGCCACCATTACTACCACCATACCCTACATCCACCCTCACAGGTTCACCGATGCGCGCATGCACACCCGGTGCGCTGAAGGTACAGCCACCAAGCAACAGCACTAAAGCCATCAGAGTTAGAACACGCATTGCGCTACTCCTCGAATTTCCCACGGGCATCAGATGCCGGCGACCACCCTGGCTCCCATAAATNGAGCAGGTATGAACTTCGACACTGGCAAATCGCGCCTGTTCAATTGCCGGCGAAAATACAGCGCNAATCCATGCGCCCAGACACCCGAACGACAAACGCTCTATCCGCACCTTATTGCAGCGCAGCCAGCTGATCGCGCACCAGAACAGCGCAAGCGTCGCAACCAACAATCACCCGTCGCCCCCTATAACCCTATTGCAGAGCCCTGCAGTGCAACTGGCACGATGTTCGCTAAGTAACCAGCGTGCAGGAACAACCCTTATGCCGATGCATAACGGGATCGCGGCACCACAATTTGCAATTGCCGACTAGGGTTCCGGCTCGCTCGATGCATAACGCATCGCCGAGTGACTGGTCCGAGAGTTGGCGACCTCCTTCGAGGTTACACGGCGGGATAAAAGCCCGGGAGAACGCGCCCCAGAGATGGGGAAACCGCCGCGCACTCCTGCCCGCCATTTCTCGAACTGGAGGTTCCACCATGCGTAAGCCCCGTCTGTTCTCCACCCTCGCCGCCGGTCTGATCGCCGCCATCAGCCTCAATAGCCACGCCGCGCCGAAATCCGACTTCAGCGTCTGCTGGACCATCTACGCCGGCTGGATGCCCTGGGAATACGGTGCCGCAGAAGGCATCGTCGACAAGTGGGCAAAGAAGTACGACATCAATATCGATGTGGTGCAGATCAACGATTACGTCGAGTCGATCAACCAGTACAGCGCCGGCCAGTTCGACGGCTGCACCATGACCAATATGGACGCNCTGACCATCCCGGCTGCCGGCGGTATCGATTCCACCGCGCTGATCATCGGCGACTTCTCCAACGGCAACGACGGCGTCGTGCTCAAGGGCGAGAAGAAAACCCTGGGCGATCTCAAGGGCCAGAACGTCAACCTGGTCGAACTGTCCGTTTCCCACTACCTGCTGGCCCGCGGCCTGGAAAAAGCCGGCCTCAGTGAGAGAGACCTGAAAGTGGTCAACACCTCTGACGCCGACCTGGTGGCCGCCTTCGCCACCAGCGACGTCACCGCCGTGACCACCTGGAACCCGCTGCTGGCCGAGATTGAAGCCACCCCCGGCGTGACCAAGGTGTTCGACTCCAGCCAGATTCCCGGTGAAATCATCGACCTGATGGTGGTCAACAGCGACACCCTCAAGGACAACCCGGCCTTCGGCAAGGCGCTGACCGGTGCCTGGTACGAAATCATGGCCACCATGAGCGCCGACACCCCGGCAGGCCTTGCCGCTCGCGAGCATATGGCCAAGGCCTCCGGCACCGACCTGGCCGGCTACGAGGCGCAACTGGCCGCGACCAAGATGTTCTACTCGGCCAAGGACGCCGTGGCCTTTGCCACCAGCCCGAAACTGCCAGCCACCATGACCAAAGTTGCGGAGTTCTCCTTCGGCCACGGCCTGCTCGGCGAGGGCGCGCAAAGCAGCGACGCCATTGGCATGAGCTTCGCCAAGGACGTGATCACCGGCGATAAGGGCAACCTCAAGCTGCGCTTCGACCCCAGCTATATGCAGATGGCGGCGGACGGCACGCTCTGAGGCTCGTAGGGTGCGCCGTGCGCACCACCCACTCCCACGAGTACCGATGGTGCGCGCGACGCACCCTACGCAGGGATACCCTATGCGCCTGATCAACCGTCACCCGGATCGCAGCGGTCGCCTGCTGCTGATCCTGCTGCCCTTCGCCCTGCTGCTGTTCGCCTACTTTGTCGGCTCGGCGCAGCGTCTGGCGGACAACCCCAACGACAAGNTGCTGCCCAGCGCCAGCCAGATGGGTGCGGCNATCGAGCGCCTGGCCTTTACCGAGGACAAGCGCAGCGGCAACTACCTGTTCTGGCAGGACAGCGCCGCCAGCCTCAAGCGCCTGGCCATGGGCATCGGNATCGCTGCCCTGGTCGGCCTGTGTCTGGGCATCACNGCCGGCACCCTGCCGTTGTTCAGCGCACCGCTGTCACCGCTGCTCACGGTGCTGTCGATGGTGCCGCCACTGGCGATACTGCCGATCCTGTTTATCGTCTTTGGTCTGGGCGAGCTGTCCAAGGTGATGCTGATCGTTATCGGCATCACCCCGGTGCTGGCCCGCGACCTGGAACAGCGCGCCCGGGAAATTCCACCGGAATTGCTGATCAAGGCACAAACCCTGGGGGCCAGCACCTGGACCCTGATTCTGCGGGTGGTGCTGCCGCAGATCCTGCCGCGCCTGCTGATCGCCCTGCGCCTGGTGCTCGGTTCGGCCTGGCTGTTTCTGATCGCCGCCGAAGCCATCGCCAGTACCGATGGCCTGGGCTACCGGATCTTTCTGGTGCGCCGCTATATGGCCATGGACGTGATCCTGCCCTACGTGGCCTGGATCACCCTGCTCGCCTGGCTGATGGACCTGGGTCTGCGTCAGCTCACCCGCCTGTGTTTCCCCTGGTATGAGGGGGCCAAGGCATGAGCTTTATTCAGGTCAAAAATGTCTGGCAGGAATACGGCGATCAGGTTGTGCTTGAGCGCCTCAATCTAAGCATCAACGAAGGCGAGTTCTGCACCCTGGTCGGCGCGTCCGGCTGTGGCAAGTCGACCTTTCTGCGCCTGTTGCTGGGCCAGGAACGCGCCAGCCGGGGCGAGATTCTGCTGGGCGGCGAGCCGCTGGCCGGTGAGCCCGATAGCAGCCGCGGCGTGGTGTTCCAGCGCTACTCGGTGTTTCCCCATCTATCCGTGCTGGATAACGTCGCCATCGGCCTGGAACTGCCCCGCGCGCCGCTGCTCGGCCGGCTATTTGGCCGCGCCAAGCGCGAGGCCCGCGAGCAGGCCGCAGTGATATTGCACAAGGTCGGCCTCGGCCACGCCCTGGACAAGTACCCCAGCCAGCTCTCCGGCGGCATGCAGCAACGCCTGGCGATCGCCCAGGCGCTGATCATGCAGCCGCGCGTGTTGCTGCTCGACGAGCCCTTCGGCGCGCTCGATCCCGGCATCCGCAAGGACATGCACGCTCTGCTGCTGGAGCTGTGGCGCGCCACCGGCCTGACCGTGTTTATGGTCACCCACGACCTCAGCGAGGGCTTTAGCCTCGGCACCCGCCTGCTGGTGTTCGACAAGGTCCGCGTCGACCCCCACGCACCGAATGCCTTTGGCGCGCGCATCACCTACGACATTCCCTTGAACAGCGACCGCCGCGCCCAGCGCGCCGCCGTCGACGCCTTGCCCGCGCATATCGCCGGCAAGCTGAACCCGGCCCTGTAAGGAGTTGCCATGACAGCTGCACTGACCCTGCGCCCCACCCTTTACGAAGAATTCGTGCCCGGCGGTGGCCACACCTCCTTTGTCCTCAAGCGTGGCCAGCTGCTGCGCATCACCGACCTCGAAGGCGCGGCCAATGCCAGCCTGCTGCTGCTCAATGCCGCCGAGAAAAGCGAACGGCTGAATCTGCCCGACAGCCTCAAGTGCCAGCACACCGCCAAGCTCACCGCCGGCCACTGCCTGTACTCGGATATGGGCCGGGTGCTCGCCGCCATCACCGCCGACACCTGCGGCTGGCATGACAGCTTCGGCGGCGTACTGAATGCCGAAGAAGTCACCGAAAAATACGGTCAGGGCCGCTATCAAGAACTGCGCAACGGCTTCTTCCGCAACGGCGTGGACAACCTGCTGGTGGAAATGGGCAAGTGGAACCTCAATCTGCAGGACCTGCTGATGTGCCTCAACCTGTTCAGCAAGGTCACGGTCGACAGCGATGGCTGCTTCCACTTCCAGCCGGGCAACTCCAAGGCCGGCGACTATATCGAGCTGTATGCACCGATGGACTGCCTGGTGGTGCTCACCGCCCTGCAGCACCCGATGGACCCCAACCCCGACTACGCGCCCAAGCCGCTGCAACTGTCCTGGCACAAGGTCGAAAGCGACGGCATCAGCGTGCTGTGCCGCACCTCGCGCCCGGAAAACCAGCGGGGCTTCCATAACACTGAACGTCTGTATATCTGAGGCCGGCCAGCATGACTCTTATCGCAAGCGACAAGCACCCGGAAGCCGCCGTATACCGCGCCACCATCGGTGCCGGCGAGCCCTTTCTCTGTGAAGTAAAAGCCGGCCAGACCCTGCGCCTGCTCGACCTGGAAGGCAACCAGGCGGTCGATACCCTGTTCTATTCGGCGCGCAACCCGCGCGAGCGCTATGACGTGCAGCGCACCCTGCGCAAACAGAACCGCGTGTACCTGACCACCGGCAGCGTGCTGTATTCCAACCTGGGCCAGCCGATGCTGAGCATCGTCGCCGACACCTGCGGCCGCCACGACACCCTCGGCGGTGCCTGCGCCCAAGAGAGCAACACGGTGCGCTACGCCCTGGACAAGCGCTATATGCACAGCTGCCGCGACAATTTCCTGCGCGCCAGCCTGCACGACGGCCGCCTGAACAAGGCCGACATCAGCGCCAATATCAACTTCTTTATGAACGTGCC
>C687J35021_10002561_pt1 | contig 12858 bp, 11 predicted proteins | sample RifCSPhighO2_12_FD_35021 | JGI IMG/M metagenome (IMG submission 35021)
AAGGTAAAGGGCGAGCAGGAGGATATGTTCGGAGGCCGAGGCCGCGTTGCAAGCCAAGGTTTAATCAAGGCCAAGAACGGCGACAAGGGCCTGGACGATACCCCGCTGTTTAACGCCGCTGACGCTGAGGCTACAGAAAAGGCCGGTAAGGACCAGCAAAGCCTTTTCCAGTTGAAGGAAGCCAACAAAGGCGGCATCCCGTTAGACGATGCCGACCCCAAGAAGCCTACGACTATATCCGTATCCCAAGCTTTCATCAAACGAAACTTCACGTCCAAAGGCGACTTGCCTGCCGAAGTGTTCCAGGCCAAGATCGAGAAAGACGGTTGGTTCAATTCCCAAACAAAGCAAGTTTCCTACACACTGCGCGACTTCAAACAGGCGGTAAAGAAAGCGTACCCAGGCGGGGCCAAGCCGCACCAAGTCAAGGTGATGGATTCGTACCTTAAAGGCGAGGCCAACGCCTTCGACAAACTGCCTGCCGGGGTGAAAACCGAACTGGACAAGATGCGCGCCGAGGTGGACGCGCTTTCTGGGTGGATGGTACGCTCCGGCGCCGTTGAGGGTGACTTGGCGTTGCGTATTCAGGACAACATGGGCGTTTACCTGAACCGGTCTTACCGAGTGTTCGACGATCCAAACTGGGCTGATAAAGTACCTAAAGACGTGCGCAACAAGGCCAAGGCTCTTTTGCGACAGGAATATCCTGGCAAATCCGAAGCGCAAATATCTGGCCTGATTGAAAACCTTCTATATGAAGGCAAAGCGGGCGAGACTCCTATTGGCGTTCTTCGCCGTGGTAAGCTTGGTTCAAAAGACCTGTCCATGCTGACGAAGCGCAAAGGTATCGCTCCTGAGATCCGCGCCCTATGGGGCGAGTACGAAGACCCGGTAGTCAACTACACGCGGTCGGTTACCAAGATGGCTCATATCGTGAGCAACCATCAATTCCTAGAAACAGTGAAAAAGTCCGGCATGGATAATTATTTCCATACTGAGCCGATTGTAAAGGATGGCATTTCCTACGATGTCCGCCTGGCGGCCGACGAGTCGGACGTGATGAGGCCACTCAACGGCCTGTACACCAGCAGGGAGATAAAGACCGCTTTTGAACAGTCCATGGGCAAAGAAGAAGCCCCGGATTGGCTGCGCATGTATGCCAAGGTGAACGGTGTGGTGAAGTATTCCAAGACCATCGGGTCGATCATGACCCACGTCCGCAACCTGACCGGAAATACCGGGTTCGCCGTAGCAAACGGGCATTGGAACGTAGGCAAGGCCAAAGGCGCTTTTCAAACGGTGCTTTCCGACATCGGCCTGATGAATGACAAGAAATGGCAGACATACTACCGAGAACTGCAAGAGATGGGGGTCGTCCACGAATCCGCGAATGCCGGCGAGTTGATGGACGTTATCAAGGACGCGGGGTCCAAAGGGCCGATGTCGTTCACCGACAATGCCGCGGTCAAATTCGGCAAGGATGTTATCGGCACCATTACGACAGCCTACCGGGCCGAGGATGACGTTTGGAAAATCTACGCCTATGAGAACGAACTCGCCAGGTATAAAAAGGCCCAGCCGAACGTTGACGAAAAGGCGCTTAAAAAGCGGGTGGCGACAATCATCCGGGATACCTACCCGACCTATTCCCTTGTCCCTGCCGGGGTGAAGTTTTTCCGTCGCTTCCCGCTCGTCGGTACGTTCACTTCCTTTCCGGCAGAAGTCATAAGGACGGCCGGCAACACGATTGCGCTTGCCGCCAAGGAGATGAAAGACCCGGCCCTACGGAGTATCGGCGCCCAGCGCGTTGTTGGCATGATAGCCGCGGCTACGGCCATTGGGACTGCGGCGATGGTGTCACGGTCTCTGATTGGGATTTCCAAAGAGGACGACAAGAATATCCGTGCCTTCCTTCCTCCGTGGTCCAGGAATAGCCAAATCCTTTACCTGGGATACAACGATGATAATGAGCTTCTATGGGTAGATTTGTCCTATGTTGACCCTCATTCGTATTTGAAAACCCCGCTGATGGCTTTTATACGCGGCGACGAATGGGAGGATAAGGTAATCGACGCTGGCGTGGAAGCGCTTTCGCCTTTCCTTTCCGAGCAGATCTTGGCCGCAAAAATGTTCGACATAGCCAGGAACACAACCGACAGGGGCAAGCAAGTTTATAACCCAGAAGGGTCATGGGCGTCAAAGGCCGTCAGTGTTATATCCCACGTCGCTGACGCCATGGAGCCGGGAACGGTTGGCAGCATGCGTAGGATAGTCAAAGGGCTGGCCGGGCAAACGTCGATTTATGGCAAGGAATACAACCCCAGCATCGAGGCTTTGGCGACGTTCTCCGGCCAACGCGTTTCGGCTCTCAATGTGCCGCAGGCTTTGGCGTTCAAGACCAGGGATTTAAACCGGCGGCTGATGGACGCCAAGCGTATCCTTTCAGGCGTGGTATCGCGCCGCGGGACGGTATCGGAGAAGGAAATAAAAACAGCATACGAAAATATGGAAACATCCAGGGAAGAATTGTGGACCGAGACGCAGGCCGTTATTCAGGCGGCGAATAAGATGGGCGTGGAATACAATGCGGTGCAAAAAGAACTACAGGCCGGGGGATTCAGCCACGACGACGCAAGACAGATAATGCGCGGCGAGTATGCAGCCTTCAAGCCTGGGAAGCAGTTTTTGAAAGAGCGTATCGGAGAGGCTAAAACGCGGAATGATGCTGATGCCGTGAGCGATTTTGTGAACCGCAAGAACCTGGTTAAGGCTTTGGCGAAAGAGGCTTCGGATCGGGTGCGGGAGAAGCAGTCAAAGGAAGTCCGGCCTTAAGCATTTCGTGAGCCATGATTGCCGCCCGTCTGTTTTTCCGGTTCATGTGTGATATATCCAGGCTCCAGTTGCCGTTTTCGTCCGGCTCGACAAACATCCCGGCATGCTGGAAAACGGCATGAAGGTTTACCATTCGCTCAAACGTGAGCGGCTTGTTGATGGTGGATAAGCGAAGGCAGCTATTCAATTTCGGCATTTGCGTCTATAAAATAAACCGGGCTACGAAATCGGATTTTTAGGCTAGGCAGAGCGCGGAAAAAAGCCTTTACCAAATCCAGGCCCTTGTATTTGTAAACATAATACGCCTTAAATCCTGGTCCGAAATTATCTTGCGTCCGCTTCGCATATTGATTCCATTTCAATTTTATTTCGCTCATCAGTCATCATCCCTTTCCTCGCGCTTGAAGTAGAACCCGAACCGCAGGTTTTTCCACCGATGCCATAGGTGATATTTCACGCTGCGCCAGAATGAAGACTCTGGCAACTCGGGCGCGAAGAATCCTTTGTACTGGCATTCCTCGCGGAGCTTATTTTCCCAAGTGGTTTGCATAATGTCTCTGTTTATTTTATTCATATCCTCACCCCATCCAAAACCCGCAGCGGGTAAAACAACGTCAGGCTAAACCGCTTGTATTCCTTGGTCATCCACGTCCGCGACATGCCCATGAACCCATCCTCTCCCTTGTACCGGAACGGGCGGCCAAAGGCAATCCATTGCGGGTTTACGGGCTTCTGGCGCACGATCTTGCGCCCGGCCTCATCTAAAATGCCCGTGACGATTTGGTAGGCTGTACGGTCTTTGGTAAAGTTCATTGGCTCACACTTTCCCCGACAACCAATATAGGGGCAAAATCAGGCCCGCACAGACGGTTAAGTTCCATTTGGTGCCATGCCCGAAGCTTTTCCAGAGCTACCGCCTTCCACGCCTGGGCATGGGTTGGGAATGCGGTAGGCGTTTCTCCGTCCAAAAACTCCTGGTACAGGTAGGCATTGAATCGTCCTTCCGCCTCCTCGATTTCAGCCAATAGGAACTTTGCATCCAGGAACCCAGAATCCTTGAGGCGTATCTTCGCCTGGTCGATAAACCCGAATTTGTAAAACGCCATGCCAAGCTGGAACGTCATGTAGTCCTTGTGCTCAACGTCCAGGTTCGCCGTGATGGCCTGGGAGAACCATAGGATGGCGTCGGCATAGTGCCCCATGGAAGCGTAGGCTATGGCTATGTTCGCGTCCCGCCAGGCGTCCGGCTCGATGGTCTTGAGAATGCGCACGTTGCGCTCTGCCTTGGCCTCCAGGTCGTCGGTATGGTGATGGACCTCGATGTCCTGGAATCCGACCGTGGACAGCCCGAGGTCTTTGGCAGAGGCTTGCAGGAAATCATGCTCCTTGATTTTCCCGGCCCATTTCAGGCTTGCGATATTCTGGAATAGCCGGAGCTGCATGTACGACACTTGGCCGCGGATGCCGTCGCGGAAGTCAACCACGTTGAACTTGAACGCTTGCGGGAATACCATACCCAGCTTACGGAAGTCCCACTTGGCGAAGTTTTTCAGCTTTCGGATTGCGGTTTCTGAAAGGCGCTCATCAGCGTCCAGCCACAGGATATAATCGCCGGTACACTTGGACTTGGCAAAGTTGCGGGCAGCGGAGAAGTCGTCGATCCATTCAAAGGAATAAACCTTGATTTTGTTTTGGTCGTTCCATTGCGCGTAAGGACCCGGGCCGAAGCCTGAATAGTTTTGAATCCACTCGGAGTTTTTTGACGTTTCAACGACTACAATCTCGTCGGCAAAATCAAGTTGAGGCAACAATTCCCGTAGATTTCTGGTTTCGTTCTTCGTAATCATGCAGACCGATAGCGTCCGCTTTTTGGTCGGTAGGATGGCAATCAGCCCTTGAAGCTGTTCTATCCGCTTGGCAAAAGAATGGTTCTCCCGGCATTCCTTGGTGCCTTCCGCGGCTATCCGCGCCCGTTCGTCCTCATGCTCCAGGTAGTACGCGATCTTGCGCTCCAAGTCCTCCTGTGTGTCCCAAGCGACGTAATGCACCCCGTCCTTGAGGCCCGCCAATTCTTCCATGCCGTCCACCCGCTGATGCAACAGCATGCACCTGCCGGCCGCCATGGCCATAAAGGCGCGGTCGGAGAAAAAGCCGCGGGACTCTCGGTATTGATTGTCGGCAATAGCCAGCTTGGCCCCGCGGTACAGTTTTCCGGTTTTGCGGAAGTTGTACAAACTTTCCCCTTCGGCGATACCTTCCGGGTAGTTGCGGCCGTAAACCTTGACGTTGTGCGGTAATTTTTTCAAGGCTGTTGCTAAGTCTACCCGGGCCTGGGTGTACGGGTTGGCTATGAATATGGCATCGCAGGCGCCGTCCGTATCATCATTGTCAAAGATGGACGGCTCGGCGGAATTTTGCCAATAGGCCGAACGGATGCCGATGTCCGCATAGGTTTTGAGAAGGGACGCATTGACGGTCAGGTGATACTCATAGTGCCGTAGAATTTCCAGCATGCCTGGTGTGGCCTGGTCATTCCATACATCGCCGCTCCAATTTATCATCGGCCCTTGGCATGCGCTTTTGATGCGCTTGATTTGGTCTAGCGTGACGGCATCCTTGGTATGGAACTGGGTAACGACCGTATGCGGCTGCCAGGCTTCGGCGGCATCCACCACGCTCTCCTTGCCGCGGACGTAATCGACTTCCCAAACGATACCCATGGCTTTCAACGCCTCGCGCAGCCCTACCTTTTGCTCCTTGGCTACGTCGTATAGGTCGATGATAGGGGCATACAGAACGCGCTTGCGCTCCGGCAGAGGGTTGGGATATATCGGCCCAGGCGGGACCGTTATTCCTTCGGGGAATTGTTTCCAGACGAGGGGGGAGTTATTTTCGGATTCGTTTTTCGTTCGCAGGGCGTCGTCGGCTTTCTTATCAGCAATACGGCATCCCTCGATAGCGACCACCCGGTATCCGCTTTGATAAATGCGCGCGGATATGTAATTATCTCCTCCATACGTCTTCCCTCCCCAGTTTCCCCAGCCTTCGCACTTGTCCCATAGCCACCGCGGGATGATGCCGCATTGAATATAAGGTAAACTTTTCTCCTGTCCGTCCCTATCAATAATCGGCATGCTCTCGACATGCCATTCCTTGCCTGCCCTGTTTTGGTAAAAACAGCCTGCGCCGACATCGGGATTGTCCATCATGAAGGCAAGTCCTTTGGCGATGGTGTAGCCAATCACTTCGATGTCGTCGTTCAGTATGCACAGGTAATCGCCGCGCGCGGCAGCCCCGGCGGCATTAAATGCGTTGATTGCCCCCAGAAGTTCGCCTTGCTCTATCAGCCTGATTTCTGGCTGCGCGCGCGCCCATTCCAATGTCCCGTCCGTGCTGCCGCCGTCTGCCAAAACAATTTCCCAGTCTACACCAGGAATGAAGTTCGGAGGCAATGATTTGCGGCATGATTCCACCATGGCTTTGAGATATGCGACGCGTTGGAATGTTCCGCTGATAACGCTAAGGATCATTGTTCCATCCTTTTCAGGAAGTCTTTGTATGCTATGGCTATTCCATCCTCCAAGGATGTTTTTGGTTTCCATCCAAGGGATTTTATTTTAGACACGTTTAGCAGCTTCCTAGGCGTTCCGTCTGGTTTCGACGCGTCGAAGCGTAGTTCTCCATTGAACCCAACAACCCTGCATACCATTTCCGCCAATTCACGAATGCTACAATCTACGCCTGTACCTATGTTGATGGCATCTGAAAGCAGGTACTCGTTCATAAGCAGCACGCAAGCTTCGGCCAAATCGTCTACAAAAAGAAACTCCCGCATTGGCGTCCCTGTTCCCCATATCACCAATTCGGGCTTACCCTTCGCTTCGTGTGCCCGGCGAATGAGAGCCGGCAGGACGTGGGCGTTTTCTGAGTGGTAATTATCTCCAGGACCATAGAGATTGGTCGGCATACATGAAATCATCGACGCAGAAAACTGCCTGTTATACGCCTGGCACATTTTAATCCCGGCTATCTTGGCAATGGCATAAGACTCGTTGGTTGGTTCAAGAGGCCCAGTAAGCAGCTGATCTTCGGTGATTGGCTGGGACGCAAGGCGAGGGTATACGCAAGAGCTTCCGAGAAACAGGAGTTTTTTCACCCTGAATTGGTGCGCGGCATGGAAAATATTGGTTTGTATTGCCAGGTTGGAAAAGATGAAATCTGCCGGATAGGTGTTGTTGGCATGAATGCCGCCAACCTTCGCCGCGGCGAGAAAGCAGTAATCCGGGCGCTCGCGCCAAAACATGGCGTTTACGGCCGTCTGGTTTGTCAGGTCCAATTCTTTATGGGAGTGGCCGAAACAATGAGCGTATCCAGCCGCTTTTAGTGCGCGAGCAATGGCAGAGCCTGCCATCCCATGGATGCCGGCGATATAAATTTTAGCCGATTTTTCCATTACGACCGATCAACGGCTTCGGCGGCATTTAAAAACGCCTCAATGTTTTCCGATAGCATCAGGGGCGCAAACTCGGCTATTTCATTTTCCGGCCAGTCCCACCACTTGATTGCCAAGAGACGTCCTATCTGGGATTCAAAAAATCTATTTCGCATCCATCTCGCAGGAGCGCCAACGACAATCCGATACGGCAATACGTCTTTCGTAACTACGGCCCGTGCGCCAACAATGGCCCCATCGCCAATTCTTATCCCTGACATAATAAGCGCCCCGTCGCCGATCCATACGTCGTTGCCGATGTGAATATCCCCGCGGCATTTCCCTGCGTTGTTTTCTTCAGCGATGCCTAAGCGCCACAGTGGGTAAGTGGTGGCAAACCTTGGGTTGTGGCCCATCCCGCCATCAAATACCGCGCTGTTGGCGATGGAGGAATATTTCCCGACATGCACGGTGTTCGTTTCCCCGTGGATTGTAGGGCTGCCGTAGGACGTGGGGTGCATTACGAGGGGCATTATATCATGCTCAACAGATAAAAGAATCCAAAAAAACAAATTGCACCAGCAATAAATACCGCGCTTATAAAAGCGANAAGTANAATTATTGANGCCAGCGATTGAAGCAAAATTCGCATTACATCCGGTCCTCGTACCCGGTTTCCGATTGCATGGGATTCGGCGTATGAATCAACACGCCAAAGCCGCCTCCGACATCAGGGGTTCCATCGTGAAGCCAATCCATTCGCGTCTTCGGTTCCGGCAGGGCTTCCCACACTCCGACCATTTCCGTCCTGAACAGGTCGTCGAAGCAAACAATGGCGCCGTTCGCTAGGAATGGCTTCCATGCTTCAAACTCGGCCATAGCTTGGTCGTAAGTATGCGCGGAATCAATGAACAGGAAATTGATGGACCCAAAGCGTTTTGATACGAACGGAGCGGATTCCGTGCTGTCACCAAGATGGAAGGAAAAGTTCTGGCAATTAGCTTCGATGTACTCCAGTTGCTCAGGATGATCGTAGGCGATGTCCACACCGATTACTTTGCCGGTCGGATTTCCCTTGGCCAGATGCCAGCAATCGCCTCCCCCGCATACCCCGAGGACAACGGAGATATTGGGCTGGTACTTGGTGGCGATGAGTTCAAAGAATTTGTAATAAATTGAAGGAGGAAATTTACCATCCGCTTCGTCAAGGGCCGAGCGTGGTATCCCTACCAAGGATTCACCAATTGAAACCAATTCATGAATATTCATATGTGTTTCCATTTCCTTCTGTAAATTATTGCGGAAATAGCGGAATGAGAAACGTTATAGATTTTTGCTAGAAGGCTTCCAGGAATGGTTTTTATCTTCTCTCTTATTTCCAGAACTTGCTTCTCATTTAATTTGGAGCATGGATTTGCGCCGCCTTTTAAAGACCCTCCTTTATTTGTACCAGCAAGTTTCCTGTCTCTTGCATTCTCCGCATTGGTCCCAAGATAAAGGTGATCTGGGCGACAGCACGCGCGATTATTGCACTTGTGTAGAACGTGCTGTCCTTCTGGAATTTCACCATGTGTGTCTATCCATACCATTCTATTGCAGTGCTGCGGGCGCTGAAATTTGAAAGGAGCTTCGTTTATATTCATTTGCCCATACCCGCTCGACCTAGAGCCATGCCATTCCCAACATGAATCTCCGGGAGCCTTCTTGATTCCCCTCCATAATCTGATTCGCCACGGTTCTTTCACGCCCTTCATAAAAGAACCTTCGGCGCGGAAATGACGATCATCTTCATAGGCCCTCCCGGTGCCGCTCTCATTTGGGTGCTGGCGTGGGGGAGCGAGAGTCTCCCCCGAGGCTTCGAATCCTCTTGCCAGCATGAATAATAGAAAAAATACCGTTGGCATCAAAATAAAACGATCCCCATCGTGCTGCCAACGTGAAGGTTTTCGTACAGCCGTTTATTCTTGGCAGGGATTTCGTCCCAATACTCAACCATGCCCTTGGGTTCCTCAGGCAGCTGGAACGACGGGGTTATATCGTCCGAAATCCATACCCCGCCTTTTTTCATCATGGTGTGGTACAGGTTCCATTCTATGACGGTGGGTAAATAATGGTGGCTGGAATCCTGGAATATACAGGCGAACCCTTGCTCAGGGTTATTCGTGCGCTCGTTTTTCGTTCGCGTGCTTCCCAGGTAGGACGTCACATTGTCGCTGGTCGAATCGCCTTGTATTAAGGTGAACGACGGATGGGCAAACGGGACGTAATTCAAATCTACCCCGTAGTAATGCCTCCCATGCCGGTGGCTGGCCTCGCAGACGTGCGCTGGCGCAGTGCCGTGGTAAACGCCAATCTCCAGGAAAGGCCCGGCTGGCAGTTTTGGTGACATAGCCAGGAGGCGAAGGAATCCTAGGTACGGGTTCAGCCCGCTGTCCTTGCGCTGTTTATCCAGCAGGTATTCCGGCAAGGTTTCGGCTTTTGCTTGGGCTATCAGTTCGTCGATGTCGTCGAAAGTCATACGTTTTCCCTGTAAATCAAGACGGCATATCCGCATCCAGGGTGTAACCGATCATCCCTGATTTTCTCATACGGCAGGCTTTCGACAAACCGCCATACATCGCCTTCCATGGCGTTGGTATCGTCGAAGCAAACTACCGCCCCGTCAGCAAGGAATGGCTTGTAGGCGTTGAACTCGGCCTCTGCGCGCGCGTAGGAGTGCTCCGTGTCGATATGCAGTACCGATATTTTCCCTGCGTCCTGGATGGCCTGAGGGACGGGGGTGCTGGAGCATTTGAGAAGGGTAAGTTTCGGGTGCGACATTTGGAAACACTCCTTGTCGTTCTGTTCCACGCCGAATACGCGGTTGTCTCGACCCACCGATTCAAGCATAAAGCGGCATCCGCGGCCTTTGTCAACGCCAAGCTCGACGCATACCCCGTTTTGTTGCCCGGCGAGGATATGCAAAAGCATGTAGTAGGGAAAGTAATATCCTTGGCAAAGTTCCTTTAATTCAGCGCGCGGTTCTATTTCTAGAGCTTCTTCAATCGCTGATTCCAAGTGCTTAAAATTCATGCGTCCCCTAGCTTTACAAACCCCATAGAATAGACGCTGTGGATTACCGGGTCGAGATATTTTTCCCCTGGCAATCCATTCCAAAAGTCCATCATGTTGGTGAGTGTCTCGCCGCTTGCCCCGTAAATATCGTCGCAGATTACGAGACCATTCTTTGACATGAGCGGAAGATATGTATCAAAGTCTGCGCGAGCCATGACCTCGTGATGCCATCCGTCCACCATCAAAAAATCAATCGTCCTGCCGTTCAGGTATTCCTTGATATCGCCGAACACGCATCGGCTGGCGGGCTTTAAGGATGCTACCATCTCCGTAGAACAGCCTTGGATGTACAGCAGGTTTTCAAACTCGCCGCATGCCTCGACGGTCTTGCGCTGGTTCGCGTCGTCCCCGGGGTCGGAATGGTGGTCGATGGTGATGACTGTTGCGCCGGGATGGCCGGCGGCGAAACAAGCCCCGCTGGTGCCTTCCCAAGTGCCGATCTCGACCACGATACTGGGTTTCAACGCTTGGGTGAGGCCGCGCAGAGCATCATAATACGGGTAATCTCCGTTGTACTTGGTGGCGTACTCGGCCAGGCGAGCGTCAATGAATGGGATGCCGACGCGGCGACTTGATACTTTGCATATAGCCTTGATTTGGTCGATGGTGTAATTTTCCACTATCCCTCCGCTATCATGTTCAGAACTTCCGGCCTGACCTTATATCTTAGCTTGCCCACCAGCGGGCGCATAATGGCCGGCAGGTTGAACGGGCTGGCAGTCATCGTCCATTCCGGGTTTACCTTCTGCTCATCGTACCAGTCTTGTAAATTGACGGGGTGGCCATCCAGGTATATGACTTCCGGGTTCTCGCCCCATATCGGCGCATGCTTCCGGCGCCGGTCGGGAATGTTGTCCAGAAACCCGCCGATCATGGACACGTCCAAAATCATTTGGTTAGTTGGTATGTCGGGCGGGTCGTGCTGAAACTCCTGTTGCCACGGGCGGTTGTCCTTGAAGTCACCGACGAAAGGTGCGTCCCATGGCCTGGCGGTGCTCATGCCGTCCCCAACGTACCGCATACGCTCTTTCAAATCCAGGTGGTTTACAGCCTGCGGAAACCATTTCATGACTTGGAAATTGTTCTTTAGCTGGTAGCGCCAGAAGTTGCGGCCGGGGAATGCGGATAGGCTGAAGTTGGTAACCGCTTCCATTTCCTTGCAGAACATGGCTACCAAGTCTTCGTGGAATATCTCATCGGCCTGGTGTTGCAGAACGAGGTCGTTCTTTGCCATGCCTACCAAGTCATTCGACAGTGTGGCGAAGATGGACGGGTCCATGGTATGGAATGACCCATGCTCAAGACGTATGCGCGGGTTTTTGCCGGCTAATTCCTTTAGCGTTTCAAGTGTACCATCGGTAGAACCTAGGTCCATCACGATGTACTCGGCTGCCACGGGCATGAGTATGGCCATGCTTTCCCAGAGGCAGAACGGGTTTTCTATCGAGTCTTTGACAAAAACACAGACGGATATTTTAGGTAGCACTGGTTTTCCTTTTTTGTTCCCAGGCCCAGGCCGTTTCTAAGATAGAATCTATCGAATGATTTGGAGTCCATTTAAAAAAACCACGGGCATTCGTAGTACCCGCAACAAGAACCGAAGGGTCACCTATTCTTCGAGTCCCAAAGAGGATAGGAATTTTTTTGTTAGTGATATGCTCGGCATGTTTGATGATTTCGCGAATCGTGTATCCCGTGCCTGACCCGAAGTTAAAAATCTGCAAATCATTAGGATCGTAGCCGTTAAGCGTCCGCTTCATCGCCATGACATGCGCGCGTGCCAAGTCGTCAACATGTACGAAATCGCGTATGCACGTTCCGTCCCTGGTAGCATAATCGTCCCCGTTGATTGTGAACGGCTTGCCGGATTCCGCGGCTTTCAAAACAAGGGGGATAAGGTGAGTTTCTGGGTTATGCCATTCTCCGATCTCGCCGTCGATGTCGGCGCCGGCAGCGTTGAAATACCGGAGAATGACGGGCTTCAAGCCATAGGCGTTTTTGTAGGCCATTATGGCCCGCTCGGCCGCAAGTTTGGTTTCCCCGTATGAGCTGATTGGTATTTTTGGAGCAGATTCGAAAATCGGGTAGTCGCCGTCCGGGTTTCCGTATACCGCGCAGCTTGAGGAAAAAACAAGGTTCTTGAAACCCTCCCTTTCCATGGCATTCAATAGCGACAGCGTTCCGCCAACATTGACTTGGTAATAGGCGTCAGGGTGGCGAAAAGATTCCTCCACATAAGCCAAGGCGGCGAAGTGCATGACGGCGACGGGCTGGTATTGGACCAGCATGCGCCGAACCCAATCCGTGTTACAAACGTCGCCTATTTCCAGCGGGCCCCATTTCACAAACTCGCGGTGGCCGCGGGATAGGTCGTCCAGGACGATGGGATTGTACCCCGCCTTGTGAAGCGCCTTACAGGCATGGGAGCCTACGTACCCTGCCCCGCCGACGACGATGATCGGCTTCACTCTTTTTCCGCC
>C687J35021_10002573_pt1 | contig 12831 bp, 13 predicted proteins | sample RifCSPhighO2_12_FD_35021 | JGI IMG/M metagenome (IMG submission 35021)
TTCTGATTATTTTCGATTTTTATAATTGGTTTGACTTCAACAAAAACAACCGCCATGGGTTTCCCAATATTTTCTGCGGTTGTTTTAGTAAATAAACTATCNCCCGCACCACCTAAACGAACTTCCACATTCGGTCGNCCTTCCTCACCCATNCCTGATGTAGCACTCACAATGGATGATCCACGCAAAATAATTTGGTTTTTTAATAATATGGGTTGATTTTGATAAGTATATAAGCGTGAATCAGTTGAAGCGATTTCACCTTGTAGAGCCGATAATGCACTCTGCTCAGAATTTACCATATGAAACTCTAAAGTAGCCGTTTTACCTAATATATTTTTTGCCTCAGCCGTATCTTGAATGCCTGGTAAATCAACGGATACTCGGCTCTCGCCTTGTTGTTGAACGATCGCCTCAGAAACACCTAGTTCGTTTACACGATTACGTAACGTATTCATCGCTTGTTCAAGAATGTCTTGTTTTGCTTGAAATAACGCTGCCGGAGATAAAATGCCTTGCAACACAAACCCTGTTGTCGTTTGTTTTTCCCAGGTAAATTCATTAAACCGACGACTCACAAGANTATAAGCAGCATCGAGCGCTTCTTCCGTACGAAATGCTACAGAAATTTTATTATCCGATTGACGATTAATAGCAGAATAACGTATGCGTTCATCACGTAGGCTCTGCCCTATTCCACGTAAATCGCCTTCAACACGTTGTTGAATGACAGTATTTACTTCTACTTGTAATAAAAAATGCACTCCTCCTCGTAAATCTAATCCTAATTTCATAGGCATCGCGCCAATCGATCGCAACCAAGATGGTGTGCCAGGCGAAAGATTTAACGCAACCAAATAATGATCGCCAAGAGCTTGCTGAATCATTTCTTTCGCTTTAAATTGTGTATCGGTAGAAGGAAAGCGAATGAGTAAGCTGCGATCTTGATGAATGACATCGTAATAAGAAGTAGAAGCATTTTGTAAAAGATTTTTAAGTTGAACAATGGTTTGCTGATCGATAGGAGCTGAATTCTCCCCTATGATTTGCACAGCGGGATATTCATGATATAAATTAGGTGCGGCATAAATAAATGCCACCGCAATAACTAACAAAATAAGAACATATTTCCAAACAGGATAACGATTAATTAACATAGCCATAAGAAAAGAAAATCCAGCTTATTTTTATTCAATCGATTTAATAGTGCCTTTTGGTAATAAGCTAACAACAGAAGATTTTTGCATCATCACTTCAATATTATTAGCAATAGACAACGTAACATAGGGATCTGCAATTTTCGTAACGCGCCCCAATAATCCGCCTGACATAATCACCTCATCCCCTTTTGCAAGTGATTTTAATAAACTTTGTTGTTCTTTCATACGTTTATTTTGTGGCCGCCAAATAGCAAAATAAATAAAAAGAAAAAACACAACCATCATGATGATGAAAGATAGACCACCACCTTGTTGACCGCCTGATGAAAAAAGTGACGGTGATTCTGCATAAGCAGAAGATATAAAAAAATTCGCGATTTGATTTAACATATGTTTCCNTTACAAATAATAAGCTNTTGCTNATCATATCCTATCAGAAATCAATAATCACTCATCTTACGCAGGGCTCCCTCATTAAAATAACTGCGTCATTGCGAGCCCGCAGGGCGAAGCAATCCAATTTTCCAATAAAAACTGGATTGCTTCGTCGCACAAAACGCTCCTCGCAAAGACGTAGCATTGATTAATTTAATTATTTTAATGAGGGAGCCCTCCATCTTACGCAATAATCATTGCATCTCCATAACTGTAAAATCGATAAGATTGTTCGACCGCTTGTTGATAAGCACGCATAACATGTTCATAACCACCAAATGCACAAACTAACATGAGTAACGTAGAATAGGGTAAATGTAAATTCGTAATCAATGCATCTACACAATGAAACTCAAACCCTGGATAAATAAAAATAGTCGTTTCCCCATGATATGGTTTGATATTACCATCGTCACTAGCGGTTTCTAACGCGCGCAAACTAGTCGTACCAACAGCAATCACGCGTCCGCCTTCTGTTTTCGTTTGCCTAATTTGCTGACATAAGCCTTCAGATAGTTCCAAATGCTCAGCATGCATGTGATGTTCCTGAATGTTTTTTGTTCGAACAGGTGTAAATGTTCCTGAACCAATATGAAGCGTTAAAAAACCAAATGCCACTTGTTTGTCACGTAACTGTTGTAATAATTCTTCATCAAAGTGGAACCCAGCGGTCGGCGCTGCAACAGCTCCTTTATGTTTTGCGTAAACCGTTTGATAACGTTCCTGATCGCTTTTTTCTGGAAAGCGCTCTATATAAGGAGGTAAAGGTATGTGACCAATCTCCTCCACCACTTCAAGAATAGTTTTGTCTGTTTGCCGATAACATAATTCATAAAATGGATGATGCTTATTCGTTACGTCAAAATAAATCTCATCAGAAAAAATCAATCGATCACCAACACGAGGGGGCTTGCTCACACGAACTTGCGCAAGCATACATTGATCATTGAGTATGCGCTCAACTAAAACCTCTACCTGCCCACCTGTTACTTTATAACCCTTTAATCTTGCTGGAATCACTTTGGTATCATTAAAAACCAATAAATCACCTTTGTTAACAAGATGAATGAGTTGATTAAATTGACGATGGGTTATCTCACCAGTCTTACGATCCAAACACAAAAGGCGGCTTGCACTTCTTTTGGCAAGAGGATAACGAGCAATGAACTCCTGTGGCAGCTTAAAGTAAAAATCATCTATATGCATATTGAGTCTGTTTAAACGTGAGCAATTTCTTAGCCTCTAAGTTGATTTTGGCTGATATTTTTTTAAGATCAACTTGTGTAAAGTTTGACAATGTTGTGATNAAAACAACCTAAGTTTATCCCAAGGAAGGACTATGCAAAAGCAAAATGTAATTGATTTAACTACGTATCGTAAACAGCAGTTTAATTGTGCTGAAACAGGCATCAAGCATGAAAACGAACAAGAACCAAAGCCCGCCATTAGCAAAGATCTTGAATTGGCTATTCAGCACTTAATTATACAATTGCGCGAACTTGGCCCTCTTAAGGACACTTCTTAATGGTATAGTAGGTAATCTAGCTTAGGTTATTTCCTATAACGCAGGTGGATTAAACTTTAATCACTGAAATATATTTATGCTTACCGTAACTGAGTATCCGTTTATCCCGAGTCATTAATGTTAATCCATGAATTCTGGCTGTTGCAGTAATCATACGATCCGAAGGATCCTCATGAAAATCGCCAGGCAAATCACAACTTTCGGCAGCGATTTGGGCGGTAATAGGAAGAATGCGTATACGTGTTAGTTCAACAAATTGGCGAATCCACTCTAAAGTAGGCATTTCTAAAATAATACGTTGTTTTTTATTTAACATGCAAATTTCCCATAACGAAATCGCTGCAAGTGTTGCTTCGCCATGATAAAGCGCAGAGGTAATCATTTTACGAGCGGATTTACTTAAATCCTCACTCCCATTCGCATACCAAATCAAAACGTGCGTATCTAACAAAATGCCGCTCATTGGTTTGCTTCCCATTCCACATCAAGAGGATTGATAATATCCTTGTGAATGGTCACTGTATTTTTAAGACAGCCAAAAAAATCGACCGGAACATCTTCAATCGGTACTAATCGAGCAATCGGTTTGCCATGTTTAGTAATGGTGATGCTCATATGTTTGTGACTCACATCATCCATCAATTGAAGGCATTTTGCCTTGAATTCACCTGCTTTTATTGAACAAGTTGTCTGTTTCATTTTTTATCCCATGGTCATATAACTATAGTCATATTTAGTATACAACCACTGGCGGAGCGCGTCAACCTATTGCGCTACTATTTGCGTGAAAACTATATGNGAGCGCTCTACAATCAACCTNATTCAGGTTTGGATGGTTGCTTTTCGTTTGTATTTTGGAGAATGTTCATTGATCCATGCATGTTCGGAAGAAGTGGCTAAGCTATTATCGATATTGATTACTGCCCTTATAGCAAAATATTCTGGATAAGAAAATAAACCATGATTGGTCACAGGAAGCGCATTCCAACCTTTTAGCCGTTTTTGATTTCTTTCATTTGCATCATTATCATTTATTGAAGCAGGGACTGAATCGGCTAATAGTAATAATCCTTGCGATGCTTCTAGTTTCTTTTGCATCATAATAAAATTAAGTTTTTTTGTTAAGCTTCCAATAGCAGAACCTACAATAACAACCGCGCCAGGACATTTTTTGTTTTCGTTTAAAGAAAATTTCTTAATAATTTCATTTCGACTCACTTGATGAGTCAAGGATCGACAAATAAAACTGCCTTCTTCACCAACAACAAATATTCTATCAACATTTTGATTAGATCCGGATAAACCAAACATTCCACTTTGATTTTGGTACCTACTAGTCCCTAATAACAATGTTCTTATTTGTTGACCACACGCTACGCTCTCTTTTGGATTTCCTTGTGGTGGAATAATAACTAATGGCGGATAAATATAGTGACCTTGCTTATTTGTTTTCTCTAAATAGTTCACTCGTGCATTTTCTTCTTTTGGTAAGGTCAATCCACCTGGAAGATGTTTCTCATAAGCTTGAACGGCAGCCTGGATCATATCAAAATAAATTCTATTAGGCATTTTTCCACCCTCTATTATTATCAATCAAGAAGTGTAACTATAACTTATAAAGCTTAAAGGAATATTAATGATAAAAAGTAACAAATTTTAGACAATTAACTGCGCTCTACACGCCAAAACTAGCCTATAGAAACCCGGCATAAATCAATAAAAAAGCTAGGAAATAATCCTAGAAAAAGTGCAGCAGAACCATTGATGCTAATTGCAACTAATACATCAGATGAAACAAGAATAGGTGTATTAGTTTCTTCGGTAGGTTCTTCAAAATACATGAGCATAATCACACGCAAATAATAGTAAGCTCCAATTAGCGCAAAAATTAATGCGAGCACTGCTAACCATACCATATCCGCTTGTACCAGTGCTTGTAATAACCCTAGTTTAGCAAAAAAACCTACAGCAGGCGGAACACCTGCCATGGAAAACATCATTAATAACATCATAAATGCTAGCCACGGGTTGCGGGCATTCAACCCTCGGTAATCATTTAATTGATCCAACTCCACACCTCCTTTACTCATGATGGCAATAATGGCAAACGCACCAGAGGCAACCAGTGCATAGGTTGCAATATAAAATAATGCGGCAGCATACCCTTGTGGTACGATAGGACCGGCTAAAATACCAAGCAGTGTATAGCCCACATGCGCAATAGATGAATACGCTAACATCCGCTTAAAATTAGATTGAACAATCGCTAACACATTACCAAAACACATGGAAAAAATAGAAATAATAATCAGGATGTGTTCCCAATTGAGGTGCAAACTAAACATGGCTTGGACTAAAATACGCATGGTAATAACAAAAGCTGCGATTTTGGGTGCGCTCGCAATAAATAATGTAACAGATGTTGGTGCACCTTGATACACATCTGGTACCCACATATGAAAAGGAACCGCACCAAATTTAAAAATTAACCCACCTAATACAAACACTAAAGCGGCCATAGTAACAACAGTTTGTTGTTGGCTCAGTGCTTCCCCAAGTACATCGATACGTATGCTACCTGTGATGCCATATAAAAGTGACATACCATATAACAGCATGCCAGAAGCCAACCCTCCCAACACAAAGTATTTCATAGCCGCTTCAATTGCTACATACGATTCTTTATGCATAGCAATCATCGTATACAATGCAAGTGATAACAATTCCAAACCCAAATAAATAGTTAAAAAACTATAGGCGGAAGCCATAATAGACATACCAAGCACAGCTAATAAACCGAGTAAATAATATTCACTGCGCGCAATTTTTCGTGATTGAATATAGTCACGCGCATAAATAAACGATAAAAAACTAAATAAATAAATAAATAACTTAGATAAAACAGCCAATTCATCGAGTATATAATGGCCACTAAAGATCGTGATGGGATCAATATATGTTTTGAATTGTGAAAGTGCCAGAACAAATGCAATAATCAAGGTTAATTGTGTAAGATAATAAGTAATAACACGATAACGTTCGCTGATGAAAACATCTACTAATAAAATGAAACAAACTGCAAAGAGCATAACTATCTCTGGTAATGCAGCCAAGAGTTCTGATAATGATAAATTCATGTACGCCCCTTCACCCTACCACATTCATCGCTAATTCTGTTGGAATGCTCTGTAATAATAAATGCCCAATTGTTACACGCAATACGTTGATAATAGGTTCTGGATACAAACCAACGAAAAATACGCCAATTGTCAATAAAATATAATTTGTTTTTTCTGTAAAGGTAATATCTTTAAATTGAGCAACATATTCATTAGCGAGAGGACCAAAGAAAACACGCTTATACATCCAAAGTGTGTAAGCAGCACTTAAAATTAAAGTGAGTGCTGCACATCCTGCCACCCAAAGATGGGTTTGAAAAGCACTCATAATAATCATAAACTCACCAACAAAACCAGCTGTGCCTGGCAACCCAACATTAGACAATGCAAATAACATAAAAAACGCTGCAAAAACAGGCATGGTATGTGCTACGCCACCATAATCTTTAATCAAACGACTATGATTGTAAAATCGCTCCGCTAATAATCCAACACCTAAGAACATTGCGCCAGAACCAAATGCATGCGAAACCATTTGTATCACTGCGCCTTCTAAACTCATATAAGCATCTTGCAAATTATGGGCACGATAAATGATTTCATACACCATAAAACAACCCAACGTTGCAAATCCCATGTGAGCGATCGAAGAATAAGCAATCAATTTTTTCATATCCGATTGTACAATCGCAATCAAACCAATATAGACGATCGCAATTAATGAAAGCACAATCATGAGTCCCGCCAATTTTTCAGATGCCAAAGGAGCAATCGGCATACTAAATCGTAAGAAACCATACACACCCAACTTCAACATTAATGCTGCTAATACGACTGAACCACCAGCAGGTGCTTCCGTATGCGCATCCGGTAACCAGGTATGAATAGGCCACATCGGCACTTTCACCGCAAATGCAATTAAAAAAGCAAGAAATATCCAAATTTGCGTGGTTAAACGAAGTGGTAAATGATAAAAACTTTGAATCATAAAAGAATTCGCTTGATTATAAAGATAAATCAAAGCAACCAACATTAAAATGGATCCGAAAAATGTAAACAAGAAAAATTTAATGGAAGCATATGAACGATTAGCGCTTCCCCAGATACCAATTGATAGATACATGGGAATCAACATGCCTTCCCAAAACACATAAAATAACACGGCATCCATCGCACAAAACACTCCAACAATCATGCCTTGCAAAACGAGAAACGTAGCCATGTATTGTGCTACACGTAACTTAATGCTATGACAACCTGCAATCACAACTAATAAGCCAGTAAAATTAGTAAGCACAACCATCACCAAAGAAATACCATCTATTCCAAGTGCATAATGTATTTGAAAAGCACGTATCCAAAGATGATCTTCTAAAAATTGCATGTCATATAAGCTGGGATCGAAATACCACCACAGTGGTATGCAAAGCAACATATTAATCAGTGCGGTAACAACTGCAATCGTGCGCGCGAAAGAAGCATGTTGATCACCCCCCGTACACAAGCAGAACACCGCACCTAACACTGGCACCCAAATGAGTATAGATAAAATGGGAAATTGTTCTAGCATCTCAAAAACCTCCCACATACCATACTAGAAAGATAAGAATACCTAATACCATAGCAAGCGCATAATGATAAACATAACCACTTTGCATCAAACGCGATATGCGAGCAAACCATACTACAAACCGACCTGCTCCATTCACACTACCATCAATTAATTGCACATCGCTCACTTCATAGCAAAGATGGCCGGCCTCTTGCGTACCCTGAACAAATACCACTTGATTAAAATCATCAAAACCATATTTACGTACTAAAATGGCATACAATAAAGAAAATTTATTTTTAAACCACTCGCTTAAGCTGGGAAGAAAGGCAGTGAATAACCATGCACTCACAATGCCAGCCATTGCTAACCAAAATGTTACTGTTTCACCCGCTTCCAACGCCATCTTATTTGCGCCAAGATATTCAGTTGATAATTGATCAATCACATGATGATCAGGCAAAACAAAAATACTATTGCCTAATAGCGTGGGCTGCAAAAACAACATGCGATCAATTAATAATTGACCTGCCACCACACTAGGAATAGCTAAACCAATTAAAGGCAATAAAACAACCCATGGTGATTCTTTTACATGGCCTTTTAAAGCAGGATCCATACGCTCTTCTGTATGAAATGTCATAAATAGTGCACGAAAAATATAAAGCGGTGTAACAAACGCGCCTGCTAATACACAATAATAAGCATAACCTGCACCTGGTACGATGCTTAATTGAACCGCTTCAATAATAATATCTTTAGAATAAAATCCAGAAAAAGGTGGAATAGCAGAAAGCGCGAGCGCACCAATGGCAAAAGTGAGATAGGTAATTGGCATATACGATACCAATCCACCCATTTTTCGCATATCTTGTTCATGATGCAAAGCAATGATGACAGATCCTGCTGCTAAGAATAATAGTGCTTTAAAAAAAGCGTGAGTAATCAAATGGAAAATAGCAGCATCATAAGCTGATGCACCTAATGCAACCGCCATATAACCAAGTTGAGAAATAGTCGAATAAGCAATCACGCGTTTTATATCATATTGCACAACGGCTACTAATCCCATAAAAAATGCAGTGGAGCCACCAATCACTAAAATAAAACTTAACATGGCAGGTGAAAATTCAAATAAAGGTGACATGCGCGCCACCATATAAATGCCTGCTGTCACCATGGTTGCAGCATGGATCAACGCTGAAATAGGTGTAGGACCTTCCATGGATTCAGGTAACCATACATGCAATGGCACTTGCGCTGATTTAGCCATGGCCCCAAAAAAAAGTAAAAAGCAAATGACTGTAATAACAGAAACATTCCATCCGGGTAGAATAGATAAGCGAAGTTGAATAACATCGGGCACGTGCTGAAACACATCGTGATAATGCAGTGTTCCAAAATACATAAGAACAGCAGCAATTGCTAGAATAAATCCAACATCTCCTACTCGATTAACAATAAATGCTTTTAGGCTACCAAATAAAGCGGTCTCCCGTTTAAACCAAAAGCCGATTAATAAATAAGAAACCAATCCCACACCTTCCCAACCGAAAAATAGTAATAAAAAATTATTCGCTAATACTAAAATCAACATGAAAAAGGTAAATAATGAAACATAGCAGAAAAATCGTTGATAGCCCGGATCATCCGCCATATAACCTATCGTGTAGATATGAACCATTAACGATACAAAAAGTACGATGGTTGTCATGGTGGCACTGAGTGGATCCAGTAAAAAAGCAATATCAAAGCGTAATAATCCAGCTGTTGCCCATGTATACAAGATACCTTCTACAGCAGGGTGTTTATCCATTGCAAAAATTTTAAAAAGATAACAGGATAAAAAAAATGAGATGGCTACTAAAGTGATGAGCAAGCGATGCGTGAATGTTCTGCCTAATGTTTGGCCGAATAAACCGCCAGCCAGTGTTCCGCCTAATGGCAATAAAACCATAATTAATGCTAGTAAGATTAAACTATCCACATTCATTACCCTTGCAACTTATCCAACTGTTCAATGTCAATGGTTTGTCGTGTACGATAGAGCACCACTAAAATAGCTAATCCAATTGCAGCTTCACTTGCTGCAACGGTTAATATAAAAAACACAAATACTTGACCAATCACATTATTTAAAAAATAAGAAAAAGCAATAAAATTGGTATTAACCGCTAGTAAAATCAACTCGAGCGACATCAATAGTACGATAATATTTTTGCGATTTAAAATAATGCCTGCTATTCCTAACCCAAATAAAATAGCTGCAACTATCAAAAATTCAGTTAAAGATGGCATGCTATATTATTCCCTTTTAAGCGACTGACGCTGGTCTTTTTTTTCTACGGCCATCTTCAGTAAACGAACACGATCGTTTGGATCAACATTAATTTGATCCGCTGGGCGCTGCACGTTGCGCCGCACAGGTCCACGATGCGTTAACGTAATAGCAGCAATAATGGCAACTAATAATATGACACCACTTATTTCAAATGGATAAGCATAATCAGTATATAATACTTGGCCCAGTTGCCAAGTATTACTATAGTTAACAGATTCTTGCGGTGGAGGCGGCATGTATAGGTGACCAAAATAAGCAGGCCCAACTGCGATCACCATCATCATGAGCAGAAGGAACACCACTATTATTCCAAAAGGTAAATAACGTACAAACCCTCCTTGCTTTGCTTCTTTGTTGATGTTTAACATCATAACAACAAATAAAAACAAGGTCATGACCGCACCGACATAGACTAATACTAAAATGAGCGATAAAAATTCTGCGCGTAATAACATCCACGTGCCTGCCATAGCAAAAAATGTAATCACCAATGACAAAACGCTACGTACGGGATTGCGTACGGTAATAACTGCGATACCAGATGCTACTGCAATGATAGCAAAAATATAAAAAATAATATGGATGGGAAGCATCATCGATACTCCCGATCTTGATGACGATCTTTAGCAATGTGCGTCTCGTATTGATCACCAATTGCTAATAATTTTTCTTTGGTTAAAATATTCTCGCCGCGATGTTCCACATGATAATCCCCCATGTTGGTGAGCACAATGGCATCCACCGGACAAGCTTCTTCACAAAACCCGCAATAAACACATTTAAACATATCAATTTCATATAAGGTGGTACGACGTGACTGATCATCGCGTGGTTCTGCTTCAATTGTAATAGCTAAAGCAGGGCAAACGGCTTCGCACAGTTTACAAGCAATGCAGCGTTCCTCGCCATTTGGATAACGACGTAAAGCATGAATGCCNCGAAAACGCGGGGAAGTAGGTGTTTTCTCTTCGGGATATTGAATAGTAAATTTCTTTTTCCAAAAATACTTGCCCGTTACTTTCATACCATTTAAAAAATCCCAGAATGAAAAACTTGTTATGTATTGTGTGAGGCGTTGCATTATTGTTTTACTCATACAAACCATGGCCCTATTTTAAATTGCACAGCAAGCGCAACAACAACAATCCACAGCAATGTCACTGGAATAAAAACCTTCCATCCTAACCGCATAATTTGATCATAACGAAACCGCGGAAAAGTAGCTCGAAACCAAAGGAAACAGTATAAGAAAAAACTTATCTTAAACAACAACCAAATGGGCCCGGGTACCCAAGCAAACCATGCCTCTAAATAAGGAATATTTTGAAAAGGAGATAACCAGCCTCCTAAAAATAACAACGAAATAAGAGCAGAAATGAGCACCATATTGGCATATTCAGCAAAGAAAAAAAGTGCAAAAGTCACACCTGAATATTCCACATGAAAACCGCCAACTAATTCTGATTCGCCTTCCGCTACATCAAATGGTAAACGATTGGTTTCTGCAACACCAGAAACCCAATAGACAATAAATAATGGTAATAATGGCAACCAATACCAATGCCAAAATCCACCTTGTTGCGCAATCACGATGGTTTGGAAGTGAAGCGAACCCGCAGCCATCATAACACCAATCAAAGCAAACCCCATTGCAATTTCATAAGAAATAGTTTGTGCCGCTGCACGTAATGAACCAAACAAGGAATATTTTGAATTAGACGCCCAACCAGCAATCATGATGCCATACACTCCAATAGATGAAATGGCAAGTACATATAAAATGCCTGCATTGACATTAGCAATCACNGCGTTTTGATCAAAGGGAATCACTGCCCAAGCAATTAATGCCGTTCCAAAACTAATGGCTGGCGCCAGTAAAAAAAGAAAACGATTAGATGCAGTTGGAATAATAATTTCTTTAGTGATTAATTTGATGGTATCAGCAATGGGTTGCAACCACCCTCTTGGGCCAATCCGATTAGGACCAATACGCACATGCATGTAACCGATCACTTTGCGTTCGAGGTAAGTGAGCAAAAGCACCATGATAAATAAAACAATCACCATTGCAATTGCTTTTGCAAAAATAATGGCAATGAGGTAGATATTTTCTAACATACCATTCATATTTTCATCATCTCAATTGCTCCCATTAAATCCCCTAGTTCGGCAGTAGGTGCAATGCCACCTGCAATCCAAACAGCATCGCTCGCAATACGATCATCAATTTTCACTGGTAACACAACTTCAGCATGGCCTTGCTTTATTCGCGCTTTGTCTCCATCACGCAACTGTAATTGATTGGCTGTTTTAGTATTTAAACGTGCGGAGGCGATATCACCTTCCATCTTATCTTGTATGTTTTGCAATGGCTCTGCGTGACGCACTAAACTATCAGTTGCATAAATTGGAATTTCACCAATACGGGATAGCACAATAGGAGGTCTCTCCTGTTGTTTAGAATGAGGATTGGAAGAATCTGGATGAGCCACTGAAAAATGAGCCTGCTCCACTTTCTCCTTCACTTCTTGCTTCACATTATCCGAATGCTCGTAATCAAACCCTGGCACATTCAAAAAATTACCTAATACACGTAATATTTTCCATGCAGGGCGCGACGCACGAAATGCCTCTGCAACGCCAGTAAAACTTTGCCACTCGCCAGTCACATTCACATACGTACCGGATGTTTCAGTAAA
>C687J35021_10002574_pt1 | contig 12831 bp, 24 predicted proteins | sample RifCSPhighO2_12_FD_35021 | JGI IMG/M metagenome (IMG submission 35021)
CTCCAAACGCGTCAGGATGACTTATAGGACGTTTTGGAGGGGTCTAAGGTATCCGAAGACCTTTTTGACGTCCGGACGCCCTATAAACGATCCCAGAGAGTTTTGACTTCATATGTATTCTACTCGCAGTAATGATGGCCCTGCGTGGGCTAACTGGGTAACCATATATAAACATATAATACTAACTTTAGAAGAAGCTAAATTTATAGAACTATTTGACCAGCTAGAAGGCTCTCAAAGACCTATAAGTAGGGGCAAGCCAATGCATGCTCAATATGTTGAGTGGCTTTCTTTGTATCAAATTATATCAGTAGCCATGAAAGCACATATTGCTACGGGAACCGAAGACGCTAATTGGCAACAAATTTACTTACAACAGCCTTTGTTAATAGTACAATATTTGGAAGAAGTCGCGCCTGAACGTATACGTTTTGTTATGACAAAGCCAAACATATTATGTACACTTGTGCCTAAAAAGGAGAACTAAATGGGACACAGAATAATAGTTAAAGTACTGCCGGACGGCAGTTCAGAAATCAAGGTAGACGGTATGGCTGGAGGAAAGTGTAAAGATGTAACCAAAGCGCTTGAACGTTCGCTAGGAAAAACTACATCTGACAAGAAAACGGCCGACTTCTATAAGAAGGAGGAGGCTACTCTAAAACAGAATCTAAAGAACTAAGCCAGAAATGTCTGTCTGTGAGTACTACAGCTGTAATTTAGACGCTGCGTACAGAGCACCCGTCTTTAAAACACTTAGAGATTTATGTGTCGAGCATTTATGGGCGGCACAAGCTCCTACTACATGTGACTATCCTCTTGATATATGTAATAGACGACCAACGGTAGTAGCAGGCTATGAATTTGGTTCGTCTGATTGCAATTGGCGGTGCAAGAAGCACGATAATTATAATTTCAAGAGGAAGATAAAGTTCAGAAAGGCTAAGACAGCAAAAACTATACAAACCGTAGATCAAACTCAGAAGCTTCTGGACAAATATTTTCCAGGTTCAATTACTATTGACGACAAAACTACTGAATTTAGCCTGCCTTTACTTAAAGAAACGCTATACAACACACTTCTCAACCCTGAAATACCGTCATTCCTGCTCAGCGATAAATCTTCTTTTTTACTAAATCCACCAGATAAACAAAAAGCAGCAGCAAAGAAAGCCAAAGCTAAAAATAAGGCTAAGCGTAAGCCAGACGCTAAAGAAAAGTCGAATAAAGTCACAAATCTAATAAGTAAGTTTGGTGATTTTGGTCCTAGAACAGCGCATCTATAGTAAAGCACGGAGGAAATTGTGAGCAGAACGTATGAAGAGTGGATCGAAGACCACTATAGTGAAGAGACAGGCGAGTATGAGTTTGCGCCTGACGAGCTATCGTTTTGTGTAGTGACTGATACTGAAGACGAACCTTTTGTTATCGTAATACCAACTAGAATATGGGAAGAAGAAGGGCGCTTCTTCGATAACCATTTTGAAGTAACTGGAGAGCCACACTTCTTATTTCCTCTCGAAGAAAGTGTTTTTGAGCTTCGAGGCGAAGTAGAAGAAGTAAGACAATATCTGTTAGATCTAGGTCTTACCGAAAACGAAGAATTGGGCCAAATTGGGCCTGGGTAGGGTCTTTAATACCCCAAAAAGCTCATAAAAACCCCCGCCGAAATTTTACGTAGATATTCCAATTAGAAATCACAATGAAGATTTTAATTCTTGAAGACGATGGCTATCGCACCAAGCTCATGAAGTCTTATCTTCAAGAAAGACTTTCAGAGCTTACGGTAGTATTTGTAAAGACTGCTCTAGAAGCTATAGACAAGCTAGCTTCTGAAGAGTGGAGCTTAGTCTCTTTAGATCATGATCTTGGCGATCTTGAAATGGTAGAGTCTGGACCAGGTACTGGCTATGAAGTAGCGTGTTGGTTAGAGCAGCATCCAGAGAGAAAGCCGCCGATTATGTGGGTGCACAGCTTAAATATCGTTGGGAGACAGAAAATGCTAGCTGCACTACCAGAAGCAGTCGAGATGCCAGGCTGGTGGAACAAGAGGGAAGCTTAATAATAATGAAAACCAAGAAAGAGTGGCCAGTTCTTCAGTCGGCAACCAGTAAGGGGAAGACTAAATTCTGGCAGATCCGTGTACTGGTAGGCAAGTCTTCAGCGTTTATAGAGACCGAATACTGGCAAGCCGACGCAGCACATCAGACTGCAAGAAAAGAAGTATTTGGAAAGAACGGGGGCCGTTCTAACGCCACTGCTCCTGAAGAACAAGCTTTACTAGAAGCCGAGGCTCAGTATAAGCTAAAGAAAGACAAAGGCTATAGTGAAGACGGCGCAAACTCTTCTCCGTATATCTTACCTATGCTAGCTCATGACTTCAAGAAGCGAGGTCATGATATTAAGTGGCCTTGCTACGGACAGTCGAAGTACGACGGGTTTCGCTGTCTCTTCTCGAGAAGTCTGGGCTTTTGGAGCAGAGGCGGCAAGCCCTTCTTTAAGGGAGATCCTAGCGACAAAGTAGATCTAAACCACTTATGGATTACTACAAGTTATGTATTAGATGGCGAGTTAATTCTACCAAAGCCTTATACATTTCAACAGACGTGTGAAGCTATTAAAAAGCAGCGGCCGGAGACTTTTCTATTAGAGTATCACGTATTTGATCTTGTCGATGCTAATTGCTCTCTACCTTTCTCAGAAAGATTAGACCTCTTAGAGTCTATATTAGCTAATTGTCCTCCTAAGGTTAAATTAGTTCCTACTAAACTCTTAGAGTCTAAAGACCAAGCTATGGAATTGTTCGCCGAATGTGTTGAGCAAGGCGACGAAGGGCTTATATTAAGAAATATAGATGGATTGTATAAGCCGGGCCATAGAAGTACCGATTTGCAGAAATACAAAGAATTCTGTGACAGCGAATTTACCATCGTAGGCCTTGTCGAGGGAGTAGGCAAAGAGAAGGGTGCCGCAGTCTATGTCTGTGAAACTAATGGTAAGACTTTCTTAGCTCGACCTAGAGGAACTTACGAAGAGAGACAAAAGATCTTTAAGAACAAGAAGAAATATATCGGAGAGAAAGTCACTGTGAGATACCAGCAGCTTTCCGACGGCGGAATCCCGCGCTTTCCGGTTGCACTATCTTTTATAAGGCCAGAGTGGGATCAGTAGCGTTCGAGAATACTATTGTTCTTGCAGACATCGAGTTATTCTGGTACGTAGTCTTTATAGCATATACAGATGCCTACGATTTTTCCTTAGGTCGCACCGATAAAGAAGCAAAAGTTTCATACTACGAAGACTCGACAACTGGAGATCTTGTTAAAGAGCTATTGTACGAGAGATTGATCGACGATCCGAGCACACAGAAGTTTCTATTAAACCAGCCTGGTCCAATAGGTCAAAGGCTCGAAGCAGAAGCTATGACACTATCCGGAGTTCTTTGGACTATAGAAAGTGATAGCTGTGTGAACTTTATACACCATTCAGAAATAGGTACAGAGCGTCCATACAACATGAAAGTATTTTCTATATGCTTCGACGACTCAAATACATTCTGATTAATGTATTAATACTACTAGTACTAACGGCGGCGTTTCCTGCTGTATTACTTTGGTTCGCTTGGTTAAACAGAAGTGTTGGGTTTGGTTTAGTACTTACATTCTGGGTCTATAGAATCTTCGTTAAAGATATAGGTAAACAATTAGGCGTATGTAAATCTGATTTGCAATAACAAATTATGAATAAACTACAAGAAGCTATAGAACGTGCCGCTAAGAAAAGCTGGCAAGTTACTATCTATATAGACATAGACGATTGCGACGACGGGGTAGGTGGCAGTCTTGCGGCCCAACGCGGAGACTCCAATTGTCCTCACGTTGTCACATACCATCCAGACGATGGTCATGGATACGAATGTTATCCTATACATCCTCATGAAGGATATTTAGAGTCTTGTTGGTACAGTTGGGATGAGCTAATACAAAAGCTAGATAATTTACCCGCTGTTTATCCGCGCGAACTCATCGACTTTCCAGGTTTATGAGCCAGCTACAGTGGTATATAAAGAGAGCACTCCGAAGCAAAGCTGGTGGACAAAGCTTAAAAGATTAGTAGGCGGCTAATTTAGAATGTGTGATCATAAAGACGCCATTAGTATTCGATCTAGTGTTCTAAGACCAGGCGAAGAACTTGTAGGTTATAGCGCCGCGTGGTGTCCTACAAAGGGATGCGGCGCATTTAGAGATGCAAGTGCTACTACTATACCAGAACCTTGGCAGCTTCCTGGTCAGTGGAATAAAGAAAGTTATATAGAGATTCAGAAAGATACAACAGTAAAGTTAGTGGTAACGAAGAAGACTAAGAAAACTAACAAAAAAGTAGACAAAGGAGAAATACTGTGAGTCACGTTGCGGCCGTGGAATTGGCCATTAAAGATTTAAGTTGTCTAGAAGCAGCTTGTAAAGAAGTAGGATTAGAGCTAAGAAAGAACCAAAAAAGCTATAGGTGGTATGGCCGCTGGGTCAACGATTTTAACGGAGCAAATGCGGCCTACAAACACGGCATAGATACCAAAGATTATGGTAAGTGCGACCATGCTATTGGTATTCCAGGCAATAATAGCGCCTATGAAATCGGCGTAGTTAAAAAGCCCGACGGTACTTATGCATTGATCTGGGACTTCTATGCCGGCGGCCGTGGCTTGGAGAAAGTCGCCGGTAAGAACTGTCAGAATGTTACCAAGGCATATTCTATGCAAGTGGCTAAGAAGCATCTTAAAGCTAAGGGCTATTCTCTTCAGAGTACTAAGACATTGTCTGACGGCTCTGTAGAGATGGTCTTTAATAGTTATTAATAAGGAATTTATATGTCCGCAGTTACTGACAGAGAGTTAAACGATCAAATTGAGAGACACAAACTCTTTCTGGCAAAGGTGCCGGAGCTTTCTTCTGACTACAAGACAACGATAGTTAAAGCAATAAGTATACGCATTCGGTATACCCAAATGGATGTATTATTAGAATGTGTTCAAGATTCTTACAAGAGAATGTCGCGGTTTATAGATGTAACTGCTGGCACCGACTCAATAACAAGACTGCGAGAGTGCCAGAACAATACTGCTTTTATAGAACGAGAAATAACATTCCAGCAAAATCTATTAAGTAGTTGGATAGAACGTACCTTAGGTCTTCTTGAGAATCCAGAAGTACAAGAAGCTAGGCTTTCGGGTTGTCGCTTTCATATTCAGTATATTTATGAGGGATGGCGACAAGTCTGTATATCTCTAGGAACTACTTTAGCAGACGGTAAGTTCGAAAGACATTTAGACATAATTGTCTCTGACTAGCTATTAATATGCTTAAGCTCGTAGTAAGTCCTTCTGGGAGTCTAGAGTTTATTTACTCGGACAGTCTGAGAGATCTTCTAGGAGAAGGCGTAGGTAAGATAAGCCGCGCGAGTTATGTAGAGCCATTAGGTACTAGCTGGCAGGCCGATCTTGCTCCTGTAGGAGGACCAATACTAGGTCCTTTTGAAACAAGAGGTGTGGCGTTAGAAGCAGAACTAGAGTGGCTAAATAATCACACTGACACTTGGAAGGACGTAAATCGTGGAAGAGACTAAGAAACTGCTAACTGCCGAAGACATAGAAAATCTCAAGAAGAAAAGAAAAGAACAGAAACAAAAGCAATCTATGTCTAAAACTTATAGTTTTCTGACTCCCTACATTCGAGCCAGGTACTCTATTCTATATTTACAGACTGCCGAAGAGATTCGCGCTGAGCAAGAGATTCTACAGGCTGCTGCAGAGTCTTCAGCTGCTGATAAGATCAAGATTCTTACTTGGAGCTATACTACTGGCCTGGCAGAGGTAACAAAGAATGGGTTTAGACCAATAGGAAATGAGACTGAGGATCCTATTGTCGCACTGAGAGAAATCAGTAAGACAGATAAAGACTCATTGTTTATCTTTAAGGATCTTCATCCATTCTTAGAGAATCCGATGGTACGGCGCCTTCTTAGAGATATATCACGATCATTTAAGGTAGGTGTTGTGGATGGCAAGCCGCTCTTGCGTACCTTAATTCTTATTAGTCCGCTGGGAAGTATTCCCGAAGACCTTAAGAGCGATATCAGTTTATTAGATCTCGAGCTTCCTACTATTGAGCTACTCTCTGAGGCCGTTAACGATATAGCTAGCGGCGAAGAGCTTACCAATCTTATTGGAGGTCAAGAAGGTAAAGAGAAGACTGCCGAGGCATGTCGTGGTCTTACACTTCTCGAAGCAAGAGACTCTACCTTGAAATCACTTGTAGTAAAGAAACTCAATCCAAATAGCAAACCCGTGGCCGAATTAGTAATGCATGAGAAGGCTTTAGCACTAAAAAAGACTAATATTTTAGAGTACTATCCTGCTGATATTAGTACAGAGCAGGTGGGCGGATTAGATAATCTTAAGGCTTGGCTCGGTCTCCGCAAGGAAGCATTTACTAAAGATGCCCGAGCCTTTGGACTTCCAGTACCAAGAGGGATTCTTCTTGCTGGTGTACCAGGTGCTGGAAAGTCACTGATTGCAAAAGCAGCCGCCAACTTATATCACGTACCACTTATTCGCTTTGATCTAGGTAAGGTATTCGGATCTTTAGTAGGCCAGTCAGAAAGCAATGTTAGATTAGCCATACGAACAGCAGAGGCACTCCATAATTGCATTTTGTGGCTGGACGAAATAGACAAAGCATTTGCTGGTATGAATAGTTCCTCTACTGGAGATAGCGGAGTAAGCCAGAGAGTATTCGGAAATATTATTACATGGATGCAAGAGAAGACTCTTCCAGTATTCATCATTGCAACGTCGAATAGAACTGAAGGACTACCTCCAGAGCTTCTACGAAAGGGACGCTTCGATGAAATCTTCTTTGTCGATCTTCCATCACAGAAAGAACGAAAAGATATCTTTAGAATTCACGTAAAGAAGCGGCGGCCAGCTTTAGCATTAGACCTTGATGAAGTAACTGATAGGTCTGACGGATTTAGCGGCGCCGAAATAGAAGAAGTAGTAATCTCAGCGTTGTATCAGGCATTCAGTAAGAAGGTAGAGCTTTCTGAAAGCCTTATGCTTGATGCGATCGAGAATACAGTGCCTCTCTCTCGGTCCAGGAAGGACGATATCGATAGAATGAGAAGCTGGGCTGCTCAGAATGCGGTCAACGCTTCTATGAGTACTACAGAGAAGAACGGACTTATAAAAGAAGGTAAGCGAACAATCATCTAATGTCTTCTGGCGTATTTCACTCTAAGAAGGGTAACTCTAATAAGTTCTGGTCATATGAGACCTTGAACGATTGTAGTGTTAAAGTGAGTTGGGGCCGGGTTGGTTCAGAAGGACAAACCAAGGTATTTAACTTTCGCTATTCGTATCAGTGTGAAGACTTTATAGAAAAGAAGATACAAGAGAAGACGAAAAAAGGATATAAAGAGATCACTAAGAAAGAAAAGACCAGAGCCGATAAACTTGCTGCTTTACTAGGACGTGACAGTCGCATAGAAAACATAGAACGAGTTCGAGAAGACGAAGAGAGCGACGCACCTTCTATAGTCTTACTGGATTCTAGCGACTCAAGATTTGACTATAGTAGCGGCGACGAGTTTTTGTACATAACCGTCTCTAGCGAGTATGGGCGTGGTCCAACGGCTTACTATCTACTTTCTAGATCTAATGACAGCTATGTAGTAACCAAACGTCAACCAAAAACTGGATGCAGGATCGCCAATACTGTTTCTGGAGAGCTTGCTAAAGCTTTTCTTAACTATATAGATTTAGAAACTGAAGAAGTAAAGGCCGAGCTCATTTCTAAGTTTGGTTCTTTTAGCAATACTACAAAGTCTGACAGCTTCTTTAATGATTTATCAGATGCGTGTGAGGATTTAGCCAGTAAGAGTTCTCTTCTTTCTGGTAAAGCTATTAAGAGTTTAGTATCAGACGGCTTCGGATCTTTTGGGACAAGAACTATTATTTAGCAGTTATGGCCATATATAACGATCCTGAAAGTATGGGATGGTTCTCGAAGCATATTGCTATAGATCCATCATATAAATACCCCGACTATCAACTAGTTCAGAATTATACTTCTTTCGGATATACTGATTACGATGTAGCAACTAGTAAGGCTGTGCAAAGTGTGCAGGAGCAAGAATTAGAATTGAAGAAGTATCTTATTCCCTGTGCTAGTCTTACGTGCAACGCGCGCGCCGATGTCTTTAGACTTTCTNGTGGACGAGAGGGTGTTATTGGATTTTGCGTCGTTCATGATCCTAGGTCGCTATGGCTTACTAGAGTCCAAGATATAGATCTAGGTCCGGCTCACAAGTTTCTTAGCATCAGCGACGCATTAGAAATTGTAGATCGTGCGACTCTAAGCCAATTTAGTTTAGGGCTTGTAACAGAGATTGTTTATACAGAGAATCCGACAATGAGTATTGTTCTGTCGGGATCTCGAATCTCCTATACATATTACCAAATAAACAGAATTGTAAAGCAGACTTCTAGACTACATGTCCAATTATTGGACGTATGTACTCCTTATAAATTAGCGCCGAACTATTCATTTGATAGACTATTTAAGACTATGGCGCCTCCAAAGCGAGCGTCTAGGAATACCAATCTCGTCAGTAAGTTCGGAGAGTTCGGTACGCAAGCTATTCTATGACAAAGCTAACATTCAATAATATTGCTGGTAAGCTTGTTAAAGACAATGATGTCTACCAAGTTGTAGATAATACAGATCTTAAAACACTTATACTATCCAAAACGAGCCTTAAGCCGGGTAAAAGTACAACTGGTCATAAGCATGAGAACGAAGAGATCTATGTCTTTATGTCTGGTTCTGGATTTATGGAAACAGATAATAATTTTATGTTTGGTGTCAAAGCAGGCGATATCGTTCTTGTAAACAGTAATGACTTCCATAGAGTACATAACTACGACGGCGTTACCGAAGATTTGATCTTCTTATGTGTATTTCCTGGAGTCAGGTCGCACTAACTGAGAGGTGCCTTATTCCTTATATTAAAAAAGAAGACCGAGCATATGTAGATATGGCTATTAACGCAGTAATTGGCAAGGTTGCTGCGTTTCCAGATGACAAACGCGCCGGAGTCCTTAACTATATAATCTCAAAGTTGCTTCATGAATATCTAGGCTCCGATGCTCGATATGTTAATTACAACGAAGCGATGGGTATATTAGCGTGTGTTCAGTCTGAACTTTACAGACGACGCATAGCAGTTTACGAAGAGGATAAGTGTAAGCTCGAAGGCGACGTGTTTATCTAGATGTCTGATACTAAAGAAGATCGTACTTGGTATGCCGAGAAAACGATGAGGGCTGCTCACGCTCTCTTTGTCGAACGGTTTGCATATCATCCAGAGATACAGAAAGTACTTCTGAATGGATATTTGCTTTCATATTGGTGTTTAAAGCACAAAGTACTAGATGTATCTGAAATAAATAGCCCAACAATTGATCACTATGTGATAGCTAGTACTAAAAAGACAGCTATCGTGTCGGTGTGTTCTAATGAATGTCCGTCAGAACCAGACGTATCTAATCTTACTGAGTCGTTGGACAAGCTAACAAAAGTAATGGATTATTTAGATCAACAAGGTCTTCAAGTCGTTTCAGATAAAAATGTCTGCTGGTGAAGATCTTCCCTGGTTTACTGATGAAGTACTTAAGACAGGACACGCTCTTCTTGTAGAGAAATTTGCGGAGCATCCGGAAGTACAAAAAGCTCTTCTAGAGGGGCGCAGACTTGGTTATTGGTGCTGGAAGCACAAAGTATTAGATCTATGTAAAGCTATGGGCGATCCTACTCTATTTATGACAAATAAGAATAAGACAACAGCGGCTTTAGAAACTTGTCTTATTACTTGTGAGAATGAGACGTTGGTGTTAACAGACGCTAAAAAAACAATGGATTATTTGGCTAAGATAGACTTCAAGATAGTAGAGCGTGGCGAATGAAAATCTATATAGCCTCTAGATTTACTGATCGGCGCCGACTCAGACCAATAGCCGACAAGATCTTTAGTATGGGTCATGACTGTATCTCTTCATGGTTACAAGAGTCTAGTAAGACCCCTTATATGGACCGGTCGACTTATTGGACCAAGCTGGCCCGTAAAGACATAGAAGAAATCTTCAGTTGTGATCTACTGATACGAGATGTACATACAATATCAAAGACTGGCGGCGCCGATACCGAATGGGGTATAGCGCTTGCACGACACCAGAACTGTTTACTTTGGTTAGTAGGAAAGCCGCGCAATGTCTTTCATTATCTAGCAGATAAGACTTTTACTAATTGGGATCAAGCGTTAAAAGAGCTAAAGAAAATAGGACCAAAACTTAAAACTATACAACCAAAAGAGCTATGAAAGAAGAAGACGACGGTGTAATCCGAAAGTTTGAAACGGGTGCAACTAAATCGAGTGCCTTAGAAAAACTATTGATAAAAGAGAGTTTGTGTAATATACTACAGGCGTATGCCGGTAAAATGTCAATGCAAAAGATGCGGAAAAACTAGTTATCTAAAACCATGTGCTATACGGCGAGGACGAGGAAAGTTTTGTAGTAAAAAGTGTCAGTATGCCTACAAAACGGATATAGGTGTTAGAGAACTTACATGTAGCCTATGCCAAAAAACGTTTAAAAGAACACTATATAAGATAAATGTCATAACACGCAAAGATTGGAAATTGTGTTGTTCTAGACATTGTAGGATTACACAACAGCAACAATTGGCCAAGCCAAAACCTCCCAAAGTTGGTATCGCAACCGGATCAAAACATTGGAACTGGCAGGGAGGAAAAACAGAGATCTCTAGTACCATACGTACCATGCCTGGGTACATTACTTGGCGAACGGCGATATTTACGAGAGATAACTACACTTGTCAATTATGTCAGAAAAGGGGGTCATATCTTCAGGCAGATCATATTATACCCCTAGCTGAACTTATTGCGTTAGAGAATATAAAAACTCGCAAGGATGCAAGAAAGAGTGCTTCTTTGTGGAATACTAATAATGGTAGAACTCTGTGTCTTAGCTGTCACAAAAAAACACCTACCTTTGGTATAAAATATGCCAGACACCGAAAGAAACAGAAAAAAGGAAAATAATAGGGAAAGCATGCTAGACCAAAACGAAGCTAGTAACAAGATAACAATTAGAAAAGACGGAGTAAGAGTCTTTGAGAGCGGAGCGTCTAAAAGCGACGATAGTAACCATCTAGACTTCGAGGGGTTTTTAAGTCCCCTGGTATTAGAGTACTTTGCTGAGTACATGCATAAAAACAGGTTTCAAAAGGACGGAACGGTACGAGATTCAGACAATTGGCAAAAAGGTATCAGTCCGGATACATATATGAAATCATTACTGCGTCATGTTATGACTTTGTGGTATGTACACAGACATGGTCCAAGTATATCCAAGGATTCTATAGAAGACTCACTTGCTGCAATCTTGTTTAATGCGCAGGGTTATCTATTTGAACGGCTAAAGTTATTAAAGAAGGCGGCCGGCCCAAACGCATAGAGATTCGCATTTTTGTTCAGGATTAAGGGTTGATCACCCCCTGTACACTTGCCATGATCTCCATTGCTGGGCCGCGTCCGCTTTATTCTTAGTCCATATACAAACCGGAGCGCTGCACTCAACAACGGCTAAGAAGTATATGGACTAAGAATTATCTCTGGAACAATGGCAGGTAGTACGTTCGACTCGTACGTTCTTCGGAAGATGGCGGTTCAAGTCCGCAATATAAACGATGGTCCGTAAAGGGTTCTAGACCCGCCTGATAGGTTCGATTCCTATCCCAGAGTCTAGTAGTTAAATTATTTATAACAGAAAGGAACATTATGGAACCACAGTTCTATTATATTCGCCAGCGTTCAGAAGCAGACGTACAAAATCACTGGAAAGGTGTGCCGATTGTAACAGTCTGTCTACTAAGAAATGACCAGACTGGCGTCTGGTCTAGAGGAGTATCGGTATGTAGTCCTCTAGATAATGTCTGCAAGAGACATGGCAGATTTAAAGCGCAGGCTCGAGCAGAGCGAGCAATGCAAGGCTGTATACCGACCGACCGACCGTATTGTCAGGGAACAGACTGGCGGCCTTTCCTTGATGATGTAATCTTTGATACTAGTGACCTTAGATTTAGAGAAAGTCTACTAGAAGTGCTAGAAGTTACTCTTGATGAGTTTGACATGCATGAGAAGATGCCACGCCTTGGTATTCAGGATGCTACACTGACTCCTTACGAGCATGTTGTAGTAGCAAAAGCACTAGAAAAGGAAGCGAAGGCTAGGCTAGCAGAATCTACAGAAGCTCAGAACGCTGACGGATCTTGTTGACCGCACTAATCTACCTAATGCTGGAGCATTAGACATGACAGCCATTATCGGACTTATAAGCAAAACAAAAGGCCGAGTAACGATCTGGTTAGGAGCAGACAGCGCTCTAACAGACGATAATGGCGGGATTGTAACTAGCAAAGACGAAAAAGTATTTACATTGAACAACGGAACAGTTGGACTAGCGTATGCTGGCTCGTGTCGAGTAGGGCAGTTGCTTCGATATAGCTTAAAGGTGCCTAATATTCCTGAGAAGAGACTTCCTAGATGGATGTCTACGGTATTCGTAAACACAATGAAAGAATGTCTTAGAGAAGGCGGCCTATTACAAAAGAAGGCCGGTGCAGATTGCATGGGCGATGCAACCTCAGCAGTAGTAGGTCTTCGAGGCAGGCTCTTTGTTATCAATGAAGACTT
>C687J35021_10002584_pt1 | contig 12803 bp, 10 predicted proteins | sample RifCSPhighO2_12_FD_35021 | JGI IMG/M metagenome (IMG submission 35021)
GTTTGGCACCATCCGGTGCTGACGATCGAAAAGCGGGATGACTTCCTGGTGGTTGATCGCAGTGGTTCCGGCAACAACTGCGATGAGCATTTCTTTACCGACGACGAGCAACTGCTCCTCGCCCCCCACCAATAAGAGAAGCCCAGCACCGGCGTGCCGGCACTGGGAAAGAGGTACTGATTGTGGAAGCGCATTTTACTGAGTGGCTGAACCTGGGCATTCGCTGGATCCATATGATCACCGGCATCGCCTGGATCGGCGCATCCTTCTATTTCGTCTGGCTGGAAAACAACCTTAACCGCAGCAATCCCCGCGAAGGTCTGTCGGGTGACCTCTGGGCGATTCACGGTGGCGGTATCTACCACCTGGAAAAATACAAACTGGCCCCGCCGAAAATGCCGGAGAACCTGCATTGGTTCAAATGGGAGGCCTATGCCACCTGGCTGTCGGGCGTGGCGCTGATGCTGGTGGTCTACTACCTCAACCCGAGTCTGTACCTGGTCAAGCCGGGTGTTGATCTGGCACCGGAAATGGCCATTGCCATCGGTTTCGGCTCGATGGTCGCGGGCTACGTGGCCTATCACTTCCTCTGCGATTCGCCTCTGGGCAAGCGCCCGGCCCTGCTCGGTGCCGTGCTGTTCGTGCTGATCATTGCCGCCGCCTATGGCTTCAGCCAGATTTTCAGCGGTCGCGCGGCCTATATCCATGTCGGCGCGATCATTGGCACCATCATGGTCGGCAACGTGTTCTTCACCATCATGCCGGCCCAGCGCGCGCTGGTTAAGGCCATCGAAGACAACACCACGCCGGACCCGACCCTGCCGGCCAAAGGCCTGCTGCGTTCGCGCCACAACAACTACTTCACCCTGCCGGTGCTGTTCATCATGATCAGCAACCACTTCCCGAGCACCTACGGCAGCCAGTACAACTGGCTGATTCTGGCGGGTATCGCGATGCTGGCGGTACTGGTGCGCCACTACTTCAACACCCGCCATGACAGCAGCAAATATGTCTGGACCCTGCCTGCCGCCGCCCTGGGCATGATCTGCCTGGCGTTTGTCACCGGCCCGCAAATGAAGTCGATAGCGACCGACGCCCCCCAGGCCGCCGTGATCAAATATGTCCCAGTACCGGCCACTGGCGTCAGTGGCAACCCGCAGGCGGCCAAGTCTGCCGAGCCGGCTGAGGCCAGTGCCCCGGCTGAAGCTGCAACTGGCGGAAGCGACTTCGCCCAGGTCAACAGCGTGATTCAGGAACGTTGCAGCGTGTGCCACTCGGCCACGCCAAGCAGCCCGATGTTCAGTGCACCGCCTGCCGGCTTCATCCTCGACACACCGGCGCAGATCAAGGCCCAGGCGGCGAAGATCCACGCACAGAGCGTCGCCTCGCAGATCATGCCGCTGGGCAATATCACTCAGATGACCCAGGACGAACGTGACCTGATCGGAGCCTGGATCGACCAGGGCGCACAGCTCAACTGATCCCCCCGAATGCCGCGCCCATACCCGGGCGCGGCATTTCTTTATCCGCAACATTCCTCGCCCGCGAGGCTGCAAGCACGCTCCAGCAGCGGCATCCAGATGCCCTGATATACCCGCGATCCGTAGGGCCGGCTCGAGCCGAGCGTCAGCCTTACGGAGCACCAGCGACTTAAAAAAATAAAAGCGCCTGAGGTATTGCATGAACCAGCTGAATTCAACGTCTGCCGCGGTAGCGGCGGTCGACCAACGCCTGCCCTTGCTGCAGATGATTCTGGTGAGTTTCCAACATGTGCTGCTGATGTATGGCGGTGCCGTCGCAGTGCCCTTGATCATTGGCGAGGCCGTCGGCCTGTCCCGTGAAGAGGTGGCCTTTCTGATCACCGCCGACCTGCTGGTGGCCGGTATCGCCACCCTGGTGCAATCGCTGGGTATCGGCCCCATGGGCATTCGCATGCCAGTGATGATGGGGGCCAGCTTCGCCGCCGTCGGCAGCATGGTGGCCATGGCGGGCTCGCCGGGAATCGGCCTGCCGGGGATCTTCGGCGCGACCATCGCCGCAGGTTTCTTCGGCATGCTGATCGCGCCCTTTATGTCGCGTATCGTGCATTTCTTCCCGCCGCTGGTAACCGGCACGGTGATCACCGCCATCGGCCTGTCGCTGTTCCCGGTGGCGCTCAACTGGGCCGGCGGCGGCAGTGCGGCCAGTGAGTTCGGCGCGCTGCAGTACCTGGCCATCGCCGCCCTGGTGCTGTTGACCATCCTGCTGATCAACCGCTTCCTGCGCGGCTTCTGGGTCAATGTCTCGGTACTGATCGGTATGCTGCTCGGTTATCTGGTTGCCGGCGGCCTGGGCATGGTCGACCTTAGCGGCCTGCAGCAGACCGCCTGGTTCGCGGTGGTCAAACCCATGCATTTCGGCATGCCGCAATTTCACCTGGCCCCGATTCTCTCCATGTGCCTGGTGGTGGTGATCATCTTTGTCGAGTCCACCGGCATGTTCCTCGCCCTGGGCAAGATCACCGGTCAGGACGTCACCCCGGCGATGCTGCGCCGCGGCCTGTTGTGTGATGCCGGTGCGTCGTTCTTCGCCGGCATCTTCAATACCTTCACCCACTCCTCCTTTGCCCAGAATATCGGCCTAGTGCAGATGACCGGGGTACGCAGCCGCTATGTCACGGCAGCGGCCGGGCTGATCCTGGTCGGCCTCAGCCTGCTGCCCAAGGCCGCCTACCTGGTGGCCTCGATTCCGCCGGCAGTGCTGGGCGGTGCCGGGATTGCCATGTTCGGCATGGTCGCCGCGACGGGGATCAAGATTTTGCAGGAGGCCGATATCGCCGACCGGCGCAACCAGTTGCTGGTCGCGGTGAGTATCGGCATGGGCCTGGCCCCAGTGGTGCGCCCGGAATTCTTCGCCCATCTGCCCCACTGGCTGGAACCCATCACCCACAGCGGCATCGCCATGGCGACCCTCTGCGCCGTGTCGCTGAACCTGCTGTTCAATATCCTAGGGGGTGCCGAACGCGCCGCCCTGAGCAGCTCGCCCAGCCATCACTGACAGCCCTCCCCGCAGCAAGCGGCCCGCCGTCTCCCGGCGGGCCGCGGACCAATTCCCTTTCCGCGTAGCCCACGGCCCGCCTGCGCCCTGACCCGGCCAGCGCGGGCCGATGGGTTATCGGACTAGCGGTCAATTTATTGTGCACAATTCGCAAATAAATTGTTTTTAAGGATGTAAACAAATTGCTATAGTCGGGCCATTCTGACCGGTTAGACAGATTCTTCCCCAATCAGAAAGAGGCGCCGTGAAGCCTCGTGCAAGCCCATGACCGTATAAAAACAACTGGCAGGCTATGAGATGACCACGACTCGCACCACCCCCACCACAGCTGCGCCTGTGGCCAACAACGACCTGATCTACCAACTGGATGACTGCCCGGCCTTCGCACCGGCGATCTTCGCCGCGCTGCAGCATGTACTGGCCAGCTTCGTCGGCATCATCACCCCCACCCTGATCATCGGCAACGTACTCGGCCTGGGTGCCTATGTGCCCTACCTGGTCAGCATGGCGCTGTTCGTCTCTGGCCTGGGCACCTTTATCCAGGCCAAGCGCATCGGCCCGATCGGCTCCGGCCTGCTGTGCCTGCAAGGCACCAGCTTCGGCTTTCTCAGCGTGATCCTCAGCGCCGGCTTTATCGTCAAGGGCCGTGGCGGCAGCGAGGAAGAAATCCTCTCGACCATCTTCGGCGTGTGTTTCTGCGCAGCCTTTGTCGAGATCGCCTTCAGCCAGTTCATCAACAAGCTGCGCCGGGTAATCACCCCCGTGGTCACCGGTACCATCATCTGCCTGATGGGCCTGTCGCTGATCAAGGTGGGCATGACCGATATCGCCGGCGGCTACGGCGCGCCGGACCTGGGTGCCCTGCACCACCTGGCCCTCGGCGGCCTGGTCCTGGGCACCATCGTGCTGCTCAACCGCTTCAAATCCCAGGTGGTACGCCTGTCGGCAGTGATCATCGGCCTGGCCCTGGGCTTTACCGTGGCCTGGTTCACCGGCAAGGTGGACTTCGCCAATATGGCCCAGGTGCCGCTGATCAGCGTGCCGGTGCCCTTCAAGTTCGGCTTCAATTTCGACTGGGTGGCCTTTGTGCCCATCGCGGTGATCTTCCTGATCACCCCGCTGGAAACCGCAGGTGATCTGACCGCCAATTCGATCATCTCCAAGCAGCCGGTCAAGGGTCCGCTGTATATGCGCCGGATCAAATCCGGGGTACTGGCCGACGGTTGCAACTCGGCCATGGCGGCAATGTTCAACAGCCTGCCAATGACCACCTTCAGCCAGAACAACGGAGTTATCCAGCTCACCGGCGTGGCCAGCCGTCACGTGGCCTTCTATATCGCCGCCATTCTGGTGCTGCTCGGCCTGTTTCCGGCAGTGGGCGCGGTATTGCAGCTGATGCCCAAACCAGTGCTCGGCGGTGCCACCCTGATCATGTTCGGCACCGTGGCCGTGGCGGGGATCAAGATTCTCACCGAGGCCGGCCTGCATCGCCGCAACGTGCTGATCGTGGCCATCTCCCTGGGCCTGGGCCTGGGCGTGGGTGCGGTTCCGGAAGTGCTGTCGCAGATGCCCAGTGCGCTGAAAAACATCTTCGGCTCGCCCATCACCATCGGTGCCTTCAGCGCCATCCTGCTCAACCTGTTCCTGCCAGAAGAGCACGTGGAGCAGGAAGAAGGCGAGTTCGACCCGGAAGCGCACCTGCATACCGTGCTGCAGAGCCGCCCGGAAGACGACGCCTTTGACCCGAACCTCAAGCAGCTCGGCAACGAGTTCAAAGCGGACACCCGGCTGAGCTGAGCCGGCCGTCCCACCCACACATTTTCCTGTCCAGCCCTGTGGTTCGCCACAGGGTCGATCAACCTTGTAAGTCCTAAAAATAAGGAAGACCCGATGAAGCTCAACCCTCTGTCCCACGGCCTCGCCCTATCGGCCGGCCTGCTCGTTGCCCAGGGTGCCGGTGCCGGCGACATGCTTTACTGGCAGGACAACAGCCTGTCCTACCTGTACGGCAGCAACTTCCAGCGCCTCAATTTCAATGAAGGCGAACAACGCTCGCAAACCACCTTCACCTTCGAGCATGCCAGTGGCTGGAAATGGGGCGACCTGTTCTACTTCGCCGACTATATAAAGGCCGACAACCAGCAGGCACGCGGCAGCAACTTCGCCAACCTCGAGGTTCGGGAAAAAGACAGTTTCTACTATATGGAATTCTCGCCGCGCGTCAGCCTCAGCTGGCTGACCGGCCAGGAGCTCTCTGCCGGTCCGCTGAAGGATGTGTACGCGGCCTTCACCTACGAGAAAGGCAACGGCGGCCCGGGCACCGAGAACTACCTGTACGGCATCGGCACGGCCTGGAACGCGCCGGGCTTCAAGTACCTGAACGCCAACCTGTACGCGGTCAAGGTCAACAACCACATCTTCTTCGACCATGACTTCAAGGCCTCGGACAAGGGTAACGGCCACACCTATCAGCTGACGGTAAGTGCGGCCTACCCCTTCGCCATCGGCGAGCAGAGCTTTGTTGTCGACGGCTTTATCGACTGGCGCGCGCCGTCCAAGGACGCTGGCACCCAGACCTCGGTAGGCTCCTCGATCCAGGTCAAGTGGGATGCCGGCAAATCGCTGTTTGGCGACGAAGGCAAACTCTATGTCGGTACCGAAGTGAACATGTGGCATAACAAGTACGGCATCAAACCCATCGACGGTTCGACCAGTGGCTTCGACCAGACGGCCGTACAGGCGCTGGTGAAGTACCACTTCTAAGCGAACTCGACCGCTGCCGGGTAGGCGGCAGCGGGAAAGTAAAGGGCGAGCATGCTTGGCATGCTCGCCCTTTTTTATGCGCCGCACTCGCCGGCACGAGGCCGCTCTACCTACCTGGGCTTGGTTGCCCGCACGATATGGGCCGGCGAGTCGAACTCCACCTGGCCCTGCGCCGTCGCATAGGGGGCGAGCGCCTGTTCCGCAGCGGCCAGCACCCGGGCGATGGTCGGCTCATCCAGAGTCACCCCCATCACCGGCAACCAGCCGCGGACATCCGCCTCGACCATGGCCCGGATAGAGGGGAAATGCGCCGTGCCGGTGTGACTGACGATATGCGGCGCGGCGATCCCTGCGTCGCGGAACAACGCCTCCAGCACCTGGGTGTCGCCGAGCACGAAGGGCGCGCGCAGGGCATCGGCCGCCGCTTCGCCGGCGATGCGTGCCAGTACCTCGACTTCCGCCGCATAGGCCGGGGTATGCGCCAGCGAATCCCACACGGCCACCGCCAGGTGCCCGCCCGGGCGCAAGACCCTGAACATCTCGCGCAGAGCCTGCGCACGGTCGCTGAAAAACATCAGGCCAAACTGGCTGATCACGGCATCGAAGGTGTGGTCGGGATACGGCAGGGCTTCGGCCAGCCCCTCCTGCCAGGCGATCGTCGGATCGAGGCGTGCGGCCACGGCGAGCATGCCGGGGTTGACGTCCAGGCCGGCGACCGCTCCGTCAGGACCGACGCAGGCGGCCGCGGCCCTGGCCAGCACACCGGTGCCACAGGCGACATCCAGGACCCGCTGGCTCGCCTGGATATTGGCGGCGGCGACCACCCACGGTGCCCATTCCTTAAACAGGGCCGGGACGAAGAATGCCTCGTAGGTGCTGGCCGCCTCGATCTGGACTTGCAAAGCTGGGTCGCTCATCTGAAGGCCCTCCTGCGCTGTGTCGAGGCCGGCGTAGCTGCCCGCGCTACAGGCCACGGAAACCGGCCATGACCAGCTGCCCTGCAGAGGCTGCAATTGGCCACGGTCCGCGATTACTGGCGACGGCAATACGCGCCCCTAACCTCAAGCATAGAAGAGCGCAGCCGGGGCCCGCGTGCGGAGCGACCGGCGCGCGCCCTATTCGGTCGCCGCCTTGGCCTTCTGGCGCTTGAGGAAATCGACTTTCCACTGTTCCAGGCCCATGTACTTCGAGTCCAGGTTGGCCTCCACCCGGTATTTATCCTTCAGTGCGGCCACCTCGGCCTGCTGCTCGAGCAGGAATCGGTCGAACCGCTTCAGCACTTCGGGATGCTTGATCGTGGAGAGGTGAAAGGTGCCGCGGGTGTGCGGCAGCTTGGCATCGAATACCAGGGCACCGGGACGGGCGCGGATGTTGTCCAGGTAATGGGTGGCCACAACCACATTGAAGTAGGCCCCGTCGGTGTCCTTGCGCAGGGCCTGGCGGATCATCTGGCGCAGATCATCGCTGTAGGTCAACTCGATCTGCCCGGCGTCAATGCGCTCCTGATAGCCACGGGGCGTCCAGCCGCTGACCATGGCCAGGCGCTTGAGCTGTTCCACGGACTGGCCCTGATGCTGCGGCGCGACCAGCACGCCATCCACGTAATCGACCACGCCCTGGCTGTAGCTCAGGGTCTTGCCGGCCTTCTGCGCCGGTGCCCAGGTTTCACTATCGGGGTATTTGAAATCCACCTGGCCGCTAAGCAGCGCGGGCAACAGCTGCTCCACGGGCAGCACCTTGTAGCTCAGTTCCACCCCACTGGTCCGTGCGAACAGGTCGAACAACTCACGGGCAAAGCCCTGGTACTGGCCTTGCGCATCGATGCTGTAGTGCGGCGCAAAGGCCAGCCTCTCTACACCGATCACATAACTTTGCGCGCTAACCGCGCCGGAACAGACAAGCGCGAACAAACTGCAGACGTGCGAGGGCTTCACAGCAAACCTCCTGGGATAGTTGCATGGCTATTAGTGGGGGAATAAATGCAGACTGCAGGTTGTTGAAAAACGTAGCGAGCGATGGCTAGGCAAGGCGAGCTCAGTTGAGGACGCGGAGTGTACGAGCAGTACATGAGCATTCCGAAACTGAGCTCAACGCCGCATAGTCGAGCGCAGTAGTTTTTCACCGACCTGCTAGCCGCCGGTCATGCTCATAAAGCGAATAACCTGCACCTGGGCATCGGTCTCGAAATGGTGACGTTCGGGTTTCAGTTGCAAGGCTTGCATCAAGGCTTCACGCAGGCGCTGGCTGTCGCCGGGGTGGGCGCGCATCAGACCTTTGAGGTCCAGGGCATTTTCATGGCCCAGGCAGAGCACCAGCTTGCCCTCGGCGGTGACCCGCACGCGGTTGCAGTCGCCGCAGAAGTTGTGGCTGTGGGGCGAGATAAAGCCGACCTGGGTATCGCTGCCGACGACCTGCCAGTAGCGCGACGGGCCACCAGTCTGCTTGCTGCTGCGCACCAGGGCATAGCGCTGTTCAATGCGCTCGCGCACCTCGTCGCTGGAGCAGAAGGTCTGCTCGCGCTGATGGCTGGAAATACTGCCCAACGGCATTTCTTCGATAAAGCTGATATCCAGGCCGCGAGCCATGGCGAACTCGACCAGATCGAGCACTTCATCGTCGTTGCGGCCCTTCTGCACCACGGTGTTGAGCTTGATTCTGGCGAAGCCGGCGGCCCGCGCCACCTCGATACCTTCTAGCACCTGGTCGAGCTTGTCGCGCCGGGTAAAAGCGGCAAAACGTTCGCGGTTGAGCGAATCCAGGCTGATATTCAGGCGTTTGACCCCGGCGCTTCGCAGTGCGCCGGCCATCTCGTGAAGCTGCGAGCCGTTGCTGGTGATGGCCAGGTCGTCCAGCTCCGGGCGCTGGCCCAGGCGAGTCAGCAGGCTGATCAGGTTCTTGCGTACCAGCGGTTCGCCACCGGTGATGCGGATGCGTTTGACCCCCAGGCCGATAAAGGCATCGGCCACCGCATACAGCTCTTCAAGGGTAAGAATCTGCTCACGCGGGGCGAAGACCATATCCTCGCTCATGCAGTAGGTGCAGCGAAAATCGCAGCGGTCGGTAACCGACAGCCGTAGGTAGGTGATGCGCCGCCCGAAAGGGTCGACCAGCTGAGTGTCGTGCACAGCATATCTCCTGAGAACCTATTCAAAGTCTGCTGCGCGTCGGCCCTGCTGCGTTGAAAACAGGCTCGAAATGCTCATGTACAAATGTACATTCCGCTTCCTCGCCTATTTTCGCCTTGCATGGCTCTAGCTCGCGAGACTTTGAACAGGCTCTGGCGCTCAATGAACCGAGACTTTTTGTTATGAAAGCATGAGCTCAAATAAAAACAGAAAACCCAAACCTTGTATACAAATACCTGACCTGCGGGTCAGACAATCGCTGCAAGCCCCCGCCCGTCGGCTTGAGCCCCGCGCAAAGCCGGTGCTACCATGCCCGACCGCCACCCAGCGCCGGGGGGTATACGGAAGCACAGGGGCTTATGACCAGTATTCGCGAGCGCAACAAAGAGCTGATTTTGCGCGCAGCCAGTGAAGAGTTCGCCGACAAGGGTTTTGCCGCCAGCAAGACCAGCGACATCGCCGCCAAGGCCGGCGTACCCAAGCCCAACGTCTACTACTACTTCAAGTCGAAAGAAAACCTCTACCGCGAGGTGCTGGAAAGCATCATCGAGCCGCTGCTGGAAGCCTCCGCGCCGTTCAATCAGCCCGGCCAGCCGGCAGACGTACTGCGCGCCTATATCCGCTCGAAGATCCGCATCTCCCGCGAACTGCCCTTCGCCTCCAAGGTATTTGCCAGCGAAATCATGCACGGTGCGCCGCACCTGTCGCCTGAGCAGACCGAACAGCTCAACGCCCAGGCCAAACACAATATCTCCTGCATCCAGCGCTGGATCGACCAGGGCCTGATGGCCAAGGTCGACGCGCACCACCTGCTGTTCAGCATCTGGGCCGCAACCCAGACCTACGCCGACTTCGACTGGCAGATCTCCACCGTCACCGGTAAAGCCAGCCTGGACGAGGCCGACTACGAAGCCGCAGCGCAAACCATCATCCGCCTGGTGATCAAGGGCTGCGAGATCGACGAAACCCAGCCCGCCGCCTCCGAGCAGGTCACCCGCGCGTAAGCCTGGTTATCCGCCCTGCCCTGCGCTTGAGGCAGCCAGTAAAAAATGGCCGGGAGCCATTCTAACGTTGCGTAGCAACGCCCCGAAGGGTGGTGCCCAGGGATGGCTTGCAACACCGTGGGAGGCGCTTTAGCGGCGAGCGTTTAATCGCAGTTATCGCGGCGAAAGCCCCTCCCACAAGTCGTGCGCTATCAGGCAACGATACCCGCATCGGCCTTCAGCCCCACCGACTCCACGGCACTGACCGCACACTGCTCGTCGATATCCGAGGTGTCGCCGGTAATGCCAATAGCCCCGATCACCTCGCCGCGTTCATCGCGGATCAGCACCCCGCCCGGTGCCGGCACCAGCCGGCCTTCCGCCAGGGCGTTCACCGCGCCGACAAAAGCCGGTCGCTGCTGCGCATCGGCGGCGATCAGGCGCGAGCCCTTGCCCAGGGCCAGCGCCCCCCAGGCCTTGCCGATGGCGATCTGCGGGCGCAACAGGCTGGCGCCATCTTCGCGCTGCAGGCTGATCATATGACCGCCGGCATCCAGTACCACTACGGTCAGGGGTGCTGCGGACAGCTTCCGGCCAAGCACCAGCGCGTGGTTGCTGATGGTGGTCGCGGTGTGCAGGTTCAAAACGCTCATATCTGGAGCCCTCCTCGAAAAATGGATGGAAACAGGGCCTACACGCGCGACGTCATAACCCGGAGCGAGCAGGCCGGACAAGCCGAACACGCAAACAGTACACAATAAATATTATTGTTAGTACATTTAAATTGTTTATTGTATACATGTATGGCCTCATTCATCCTTCCCAATATCCCGGAGTGCTGTAGATCGCTTTCAGGTAGTCGATGAAAAATCGCACCTTGGCGGGCAAATAGCGCTGCTGCGGATAGACCGCCTGGATGTCGTAGGCCGGCACGGCGAACTCATCGAGCACCGTCACCAGCTGCCCACGCTTGAGTTCCGCCTGGATCTCCCATGTCGAGCGCCAGCCGATGCCCAGGCCCTGTTTGACCCAGTCGTAAAGGAGTTCGCCATCATTGCAATCGAGATTGCCGGAAACCTTGACCGCCACCTGTTTGCCATCGCGCAGAAAGGTCCAGCCACGCTGCTGGCCACCCTGCAGGTTGAACGCCAGGCAGTTGTGCTGGGCCAGGTCCTCGAGGACCTGGGGCGCAGGATGGCGCTGAAAATAGCCCGGCGAACCGCAGACCACCCGGCGATTGGGGAACAGCTTGACCGCCACGTAGTTGGGGTCGGTCACCTCGCCGATGCGAATGCCCATGTCGTAGCCCTGACGTACCAGGTCGACCACGCTATCGGTCAGGTTGAACGACAGGTTCAGCTCCGGATAACGCGCCTGGAACGCCGGGGCATGGGGCGCGATATGCCGACGGCCGAACGCCGCAGGCGCCGATACCACCAGGTGCCCGCTCACCGAATGGCCGCCATGGGTGATGCTGGCGTCGGCCTCGGCGAAATCGCGCAGCAAACCACGGGCACGCTCCAGGTATTGCTCGCCCAGATCGGTCAGCGACAGGCCACGAGTCGAGCGATGCATCAGCTTGACCCCCAGGTGGTGCTCGAGCATGTCGAGTCGCCGGCCCATCACCACCGGGGTCACCCCTTCGACCAGAGCGGCGGCGGCGAAGGTGCCGTGATCGGCCACCAGAACGAAACTGTGCAAAGCCGTATAACGATCCATTCGATACTCCTGGTACTGACAGAAATGCAGATTACTGCAATTTACCCCATATATACCTTGGCTTCATGCTTTAGGCATGTAGAAAAAATATCGACTAAAGCCTGGAGGGATTTTTCATGGCGCGTATGAGAGCAATCGATGCAGCAGTGGCAGTAATGCGTAAGGAGGGCATAGACGTCGTCTTCGGCGTGCCGGGTGCGGCCATCAATCCGATGTATTCGGCCTTGAAAGCGGACGGTAGCATTCGTCACATCCTCGCCCGCCACGTCGAGGGAGCCTCGCACATGGCCGAAGGTTATACCCGTGCCAAGGCCGGCAATATCGGTGTGTGCATCGGTACCTCCGGCCCGGCCGGCACTGACATGATCACCGGTCTGTACTCGGCCTCTGCCGACTCCATTCCGATCCTGTGCATCACCGGTCAGGCACCGCGTGCGCGTCTGTACAAGGAGGATTTCCAGGCAGTCGACATCGAGTCGATCGCCAAGCCGGTCACCAAGTGGGCGGTCACAGTACGTGAACCGGCGTTGGTGCCGCGGGTGTTCCAGCAAGCCTTCCATGTAATGCGCTCGGGCCGCCCGGGGCCGGTATTGATTGACCTGCCGTTCGACGTGCAGATGGGCGAAATCGAATTCGACGTCGACACCTATCAACCGCTGCAGCCATACAAGCCAGCGGCCAGCCGTGCGCAGATCGAGAAAGCCCTGCACATGCTCAACGATGCCGAGCGGCCGTTGATCGTCGCCGGTGGCGGCATCTACAACGCTGGTGCCGAAGCGCTGCTGCTGCAGTTCGCCGAACTGGTCGGCGTACCAGTTATCCCGACCCTGATGGGCTGGGGCTGCATCCCCGACGATCACCCGTTGATGGCCGGCATGGTCGGCTTGCAGACCAGCCACCGCTACGGCAACGCCACCATGCTGGCCTCGGACTTCGTCCTCGGGGTGGGTAACCGCTGGGCCAACCGGCACACCGGATCGGTTGAGGTGTATACAAAAGACCGCACCTTTGTTCACGTCGATATCGAGCCAACCCAGATCGGCAGGGTCTTCTCGCCGGACTTTGGCATCGTTTCCGATGCCGGTGCCGCCCTGGCCATGTTCGTCCAGGTGGCCAGCGAGTGGAAGGCTGCCGGTCGCCTGAAAGACCGCAGCCATTGGGCTGCCGACTGCCAGGA
>C687J35021_10002590_pt1 | contig 12792 bp, 9 predicted proteins | sample RifCSPhighO2_12_FD_35021 | JGI IMG/M metagenome (IMG submission 35021)
GGGAGCAGCGGGTCGTCCGGCAGTGGTTCGGGCAAAGGCCGGGGGCGTGGCCGCGGCGGCAAGGACTGAGACGCCGCCCGCCCCGCCGGCAGCCAACTCGGCACCCCGGCACGCACGAAGCGGCCCCGCCCGGCGGAGGTCCTGTCATATAGTCGGCGCTCACCGCACGCCACCACCATGACACCCACTCCTCAGTCCGCCGCCAGCCCACTGCCCGACAGCGTCATTGCCCTGCAGGCGGAGCCCGGCCACCTGATCCGCCGCGCGCACCAGCTGGCGGTGTCCACCTTCCACGAAACGCACGGCCGCCAGATCACGCCCGTGCAGTACGCCCTGTTGCGCGCCCTGCAGGACGCACCGGGCATCGACCAGGTGACGCTGGCCGACAAGGTGGCGCTGGACACCTCCACCACCGCCGACATCGCCACCCGGCTGGAGGCCAAGGGCTGGATCGTGCGCGAGCTGCTGCCGCGGCGCCAGCGCGCCCTGCGCCTCACGCCCGAAGGCGAGGCCGTGCTGGCCGACATGCTGCCGCGCGTGGTGCCCATGTACCGCCAGCTGCTGCAGCACCTGGCGCCCGCCGAGCAGGCCGAATTCCTGCGCCTGCTGCGCAAGTTCGTGCACCTCAACACGCCATCGCCCGGCGATCCGGATTCGGGAAAACCCGAGGTCTGAACCCCTGTTCGCCAACCGTCTGCCTCCGTACAATCCACTTCATTCAGCATACTGAATGAAGCCACGAAAACACCTCCGGAGACGCAACATGTTCCCCCTCAACACCTGGTACGTCGCTGCCCGCAGCGAAGAAATCCCCGCCGACCGCCCGCTCGGCCGGCGCATCTGCAAGCAGCCCATGGCCCTGTTCCGCAACAGCGCCGGGCAAGTCGCCGCCGTGCTCGATTTCTGCCCCCACCGCGGCGCGCCGCTGTCGCTGGGCAAGGTGGAGGGCGACACCCTGGTCTGCGGTTACCACGGCCTGGCCATGGGCTGCGACGGCAAGACCGTCTCGATGCCTTGCCAGCGCGTGCGGGCGTTTCCGGCCATTCAGAGCTTCCCGGTGCACGAGGCGCACGGTTTCGTCTGGGTCTGGCCGGGCGATGCGGCGCTCGCCGACACCGCGCTGGTGCCGAAGTTCGAGTGGCAGGACAACCCGGCCTTTGCCTACGGCGGCGGCCTGTACCACATCGCCTGCGACTACCGGCTCATGATCGACAACCTGATGGACCTGACGCACGAGACCTACGTGCACTCGACCAGCATCGGCCAGAAGGAGATCGACGAAGTGCCGTGCCAGACGCGCGTGGACGGCGAGCACGTGATCACCGAGCGCTACATGGCCGGCATCGAGGCGCCGCCGTTCTGGAAGATGGCGCTGCGCATGAACGGCCTGCCCGACGACCAGCCGGTGGACCGCTGGCAGATCTGCCACTTCACGCCGCCCAGCCACATCATGATCGAGGTCGGCGTGGCGCTGGCCGGGCAGGGCGGCCACGCCGCGCCCGACGCGGTGAAAGCGGCCAGCTGGGTGGTGGACTTCATCACGCCCGAGACCGACACCTCGATGCACTACTTCTGGGGCATGGCGCGCAAGTTCAAGCCGCAGGATGCGTCGCTCACCGAACAGATTCGCGAAGGCCAGGGCAAGATTTTTGCGGAAGACCTGGAGATGCTGGAGCGTCAGCAGAAAAACCTGATCGCCTTCCCCGATCGCAAGCTGCTCATGCTCAACATTGACACCGGCGGCGTGCAGTCGCGCAAGCTGATCGACCGCGTGCTCGCGGCCGAGCAGGGCGCCACCGCCTGAACCCCCATGAGCGAACCCCAGACCCCCTTGCTGGTGCGCGTGGTGCGCAAGCACACCGAAGCGCTGGGCATCTGCAGCCTGGACCTGGTGGCAGAGCCCGGCCACACCCTGCCGCCGTTCAGCGCCGGCGCGCACATTGACGTGCACCTCCCCAACGGCCTGGTGCGCCAGTACTCGCTGTGCAACCCGCCGAGCGAGTCGGGCCGCTACCAGATCGCGGTGCTGCGCGACGCCGCTTCGCGTGGCGGCTCGTTGGCGGTGCACGACGCCGTGGCCGAGGGCGCGACCCTGCACATCAGCGCGCCGAAAAACCACTTCCCGCTCGCCACCGATGCGGCGCATCACCTGCTGCTGGCCGGTGGCATCGGCATCACGCCGCTGCTGGCCATGGCCGAGCGCCTGATCAGCCAGGGCGAGTGTTTCGAGCTGCACCACTGCACGCGTTCGCGCGACCGCACGCCGTTCATGGAGCGGGTCGCGGCCTCGGCGTTCGCCCGACACACCCACCACCACTTCGACGATGGCGATGCGGTGCAGAAGCTGGACATCGCCGCCACGCTGCAGCGCGCGCCCGAGGGTGCGCACCTCTACGTGTGCGGACCACAAGGTTTCATGGACGCGGTGCTCAACGCCGGGCGCGCCGCCGGCTGGTCCGAAGAGCGCCTGCACCGCGAGTACTTCGCGGCCGCGCCGGTGGACCACGCCCACGACGGGGGCTTCGAACTGGAGATCGCCAGCAGCGGCCGCGTGATCCCGGTGCGCGCCGACCAGAGCGCGCTGGCCGCCTTGCTGGCGGCCGGGCTGGACATCCCCATGTCGTGTGAGCAGGGCGTGTGCGGCACCTGCCTGACGCGCGTGAAAGCGGGCACGCCCGACCACCGCGACCAGTACCTCACGCCCGAAGAACAGGCCGCGAACGACCAGTTCCTGCCCTGCTGCTCGCGGGCTACCAGCGCACGCCTGGTATTGGATCTCTGAACACCCCCTGCGCCGCTGACGCGGCTCGGTGCCCTTTCCGGCGCGAAATGACCCAGCCCAGAGATACCGTCGGGCCGGCTTTGCCGGACGACTGGTATCGCCCCCTTGAGGGGGTCGCGCGAAGCGCGGCGGGGGTGTTTCCTATACCGGCAGCACCGTGGTCTCGAAGACTTCCTTCAGACAAACGAAGGTGCGCACCTGGCGCACGCCCGGCAGGGCGATCAGCTGGGCGCTGTGCATGTCGTTGAACGAGTCGATGCCCTGGATGCGCAGCTTGACGAAGTAGTCGAATTCGCCGGTCACCAGCTGCACTTCCAGGCAGCCAGTGAGTTTCGCTGCGGCCTTCTCGAACGCGGCGAACGAGTCCGGTGTGGACCGGTCCAGCACCACACCGATGATCACCAGCCCCGTGTAGCCCAGCGCGCGCGGGTCGGCCAGCGCCACCGTCTTGCGAATCACCCCCGACGCCCTCAGACGCGCCACCCGGCGCGAACAGGCCGGCGGGCTGAGGTGGGTGCGCTCGGCCAGCTCCAAGTTGGGCAGGGAGGCGTCCTGCTGCAGCAGCTCCAGCAATTTGCGGTCGATGCGGTCGAGCGGATTTTCCATAGATGAAACTTTCATTTATTGCGCTTGATCGCCATTTCACACCATCTATTTGATGAATGCCATCAAATCGGCATTCATGGGTGTTTTGAGAAGGCCAGTTTGCAATTCGTAGCACCGCCGCAGTCCTACGATGAACGTGTTTTCCACCCTCCGACGTTCCACCCCATGCCCTCGTGTTTTGCCGCCATGACGCTGTACGCACCCGGGCTGCAACCGCTGCTCTCAACCTGGACCCACGCCATGAACACCCCACAAGCTCACCCCCTGAACCTGCAGAAATTCCCCCGCCACCCGCTCACCTTCGGCCCCAGCCCCATCCAGCCGCTCAAGCGACTGAGCGCCCATCTCGGCGGCAAGGTGCACCTGTATGCCAAGCGCGAAGACTGCAACAGCGGCCTGGCCTTCGGCGGCAACAAGACCCGCAAGCTCGAATACCTGATCCCGGAAGCCATCGCCGGCGGCTACGACACGCTGGTGTCCATCGGCGGCATCCAGTCCAACCAGACCCGCCAGGTCGCCGCCGTGGCCGCGCACCTCGGCATGAAGTGCGTGCTGGTACAGGAAAACTGGGTCAACTACTCCGACGCCGTGTACGACCGCGTGGGCAACATCGAGATGTCGCGCATCATGGGTGCCGACGTGCGACTGGACGCGGCCGGCTTCGACATCGGCATCCGCCCCAGCTGGCAGCAGGCGATGGACGACGTGCGCGCGGCGGGCGGCAAGCCCTTCCCCGTGCCCGCCGGCTGTTCCGAGCACCCTTACGGCGGCCTCGGCTTCGTGGGCTTTGCCGAAGAGGTGCGCCAGCAGGAAGCCGGGCTGGGTTTCCGGTTCGACTACATCGTGGTGTGCTCGGTGACGGGCAGCACGCAGGCCGGCATGGTGGTGGGCTTCGCGGCGGACGGCCGCGCCCGGAAGGTGATCGGCATCGACGCCTCAGCCAAGCCAGAAAAGACCCACGCGCAGATCCTGCGCATCGCGCAGAACACGGCCCAACTGGTGGAACTGAATCAGGACCTCACCGACGACGACGTGGTGCTGGACACGCGCTATGGCGGCCCCGAATACGGCCTGCCCAACCAAGGCACGCTCGAAGCCATCCGACTGTGTGCACGGCAGGAAGGCATGCTCACCGACCCGGTGTACGAGGGCAAGTCCATGCACGGCATGATCGACATGGTGCGCCGCGGCGAATTCCCCGAAGGCTCGCGCGTGCTCTACGCCCACCTGGGCGGCGTGCCGGCGCTCAACGCGTACAGCTTCCTGTTCCGGAACGGCTGAATGTCCCGACCGTTCACGACGCTGACCTCAGGGTCGTGAACTCGCCAGACCGTGGGACATGGGTCAGACGCCATCCTGGCCCGCAGGATTTCTGCGCCTGCGGATCCTGTCGTAGCGCTTCATCAAGGGCGTCACCGAGACGCCGTGGGCGACGATCGATGCCACGATGGCGGTCAGGGTCAGCGCCACCAGGGTGTTGGCCAAGGCCGGGTCCAGGCCGTGACCCATGGCGTAGCTCAAGTAGTACAGCGACCCTATGCCCCGCACNCCGAACCAGNCCATCAGCCGTCGCTGCGGGCGGNCGACGCGGCTGCCTGCGAGCCCGATGGCCACTGCCAGCGGGCGGATCCCGAGGAAAAGCAAGGGTACGAACCACCAGGTGACGAGCGACCAGTCGACAGCCCAAAGCATCGTGCCCAGCAACACAACCGCGGCGACCTCTCCGATGCGTTCGATCCGCTCTGTCGATCCCAGCATGGCATGCGCCATGAAAGCCGGTGCATGCATGGGGTCGGTGGCGACTTGGTCGGCTTCCACCGGAGGCTCCGGCGTTGACAACGCCTGCTCGATGAGGGCCTTGGAGCCAGGCGAAGGCACGTCGCTCTCAGGTCGGCTGGCAGTCGTCTCGCGGCGTTCGACCTGGCGAAGCGCCACACCTGCGGCAAAGACCGCCAGGAAGCCGTATGTCGTCACGAGCAGCGCCGCACCGTACGACAGTGCGATCAGCCCCAGCGCCAGGAAGTCGTCGTAGCCGACTGCGTACGCATGGCGCATCCGCAGGTACAGCACCAGCCGGCCCATCAGCGTGCCCAATGCGCCTCCTACGGCCAGACCACCGCAGACCGCCCAGACCACGTCCACAAGGAACCAGCGCTCGCCCCACTCACCCAGCGGGTGCAGCCCGAGCAAACCCAGGCCGAGCATGACGAAGGGAAAGGCGGTGCCGTCGTTGAGGCCGCCTTCTCCCGTCAGAGCGAAGCGAAGGCGGCTTCTGTCTTCCGGGTTGGCCACTTGCACGTCGGACGCCAGCACCGGGTCGGTGGGCGCCAGGATGGCGCCCAGCAGCACGGCTGCACCCAAGGGCAGGCTCAGTGCGACGCCGGCCAATGCAATGAGCCCCACCGTGAGCACCATGGAGCCCACGGCCAGACGCAACGGGAGCAGCCAGCGCCGATCGTCGAGCTCGACGCTCAGCTTGAGCCCGACCGAGAACAGCGACACGACAACCACGAACTCGGTCAAGTGCTCGACCAGCTTCGCGTCGGCAACCGGATCGATGCGGGCCAGTTCCAACCACAGCGGCCCGATGGCCAACCCGACCAGGAGGTAAATCATGGCGGTGCTGAGCGGCAAATCCTTGAGCGATGAACTGCTCAAGGCCATCAGAACCAGCAGGCCTCCCACGACGAGTCCCCAGGCAGCGACTTCCATATTGTTCCTAGACGATTGCGGGGGGGGGCAAACAGGCAACGGCATTCCCGTTCGCCTTCAACAACGTCCATTGCGTGAGCTCGGCTGCTCAAGCGCCTGGTCGATTCGACCTGGAACGCTGACCATGGTCACATGCATTTGCACATGACGTGCGGCAAGCGTCAAGTGTCGGGGCGGACAGACCGGTCACTCAAGCCGCATGCAGCGGAAGCGCGGTCTTGTACCGCACCTGCTTGAGCGCAAAACTGGAACGGATCTTCTCCACCTGCGCAATCGGTGAAATCTGTTCCAGGATGAAGCGCTCCAGCGCCGGCATGTCGGGCACGGCCACGCGCAGCAGGTAGTCGGCGTCGCCGGTCATGAGGTAGCACTCCATCACCTCGTCGCGCAGGGTGATGCGTTCCTCAAACGCCTGCAGCGTCTCGCGGCTCTGCTGCTTGAGGCTGATGGAAATGAACACGTTGAGGTGCAGGCCCAGCTGCTTCGCGTCGAGCAGCGCCACGTACTGCCGGATCAGCCCCCGCGCCTCCAGTGCACGCACGCGCGCCAGGCAGGGCGAGGGCGACAGGTGCACGCGCCGGGCGAGCGCCACGTTGGACAGGCTGGCGTCGGTCTGGAGCTCTTCCAGAATCCTCAGATCGGTCGCATCGAGGTGGTTTGTACTTTGATTGTTCATTTCAGCGGCATTTTATGGGTCGAACGAACAAAATCACCCCACAAATCCATAGCAACTGCCAAGCCCTTGTACCTACAGTCACGTCATCAGGAGACTCTAGCCATGAACGACATGACCCCCGCCTGGCACCTCGCCGCCAACGCCGACACCAACCCCGACGAAACCCAGGAGTGGCGCGACGCCCTGCTGTCGCTGGCCGCCACCGATGGCCCGGCGCGCGTGCGCCAGATCCTGGACGAGCTGGCCCGTCTGGCGCGCAGCCAGCGCATCGGCTGGCAGCCCGAGCTGAACACGCCCTACATCAACACCATCGCGGTGGAAGACCAGCCCGCCTTCCCCGGCGACCTCGCGGTGGAAGAGCGTCTGGCCTCGCTGATGCGCTGGAACGCGCTGGCCATGGTGGTGCGGGCCAACCAGGCCTATGGCGAACTGGGCGGGCACATCGCCAGCTACGCTAGCGCGGCCGACCTGTTCGAGACCGGGTTCAACCATTTCTTCCGCGCCGGGCGCCAGGGGGATCTGGTGTTCTTCCAGCCACACAGCGCACCCGGCGTCTACGCCCGCGCCTTCCTCGAAGGCCGCCTGAGCGAGGCCGATCTGCTGCACTACCGCCAGGAAATCACCGCGCCGGCCAGTGGCGCGCGTGGCCTCTCCAGCTACCCGCACCCCTGGCTGATGCCCGACTTCTGGCAGTTCCCCACCGGCTCCATGGGCATCGGCCCCATCAGCTCGATCTACCACGCGCGCTTCATGCGCTACCTCACGCACCGGCAGTTGCTGAACTGTGAAGGCAGAAAGGTGTGGGGCGTGTTTGGTGACGGCGAGATGGACGAGCCCGAGAGCATGAGCGCGCTCACGCTGGCCGCGCGCGAAAAGCTGGACAACCTGGTCTGGGTGGTCAACTGCAACCTGCAGCGGCTGGACGGCCCGGTGCGCGGCAACGGCCGCATCATCGACGAGCTGGAAAAACTCTTCGCCGGCGCGGGCTGGAACGTGATCAAGCTGGTGTGGGGCAGCGACTGGGACGGCCTGTTCGCCCGCGACACCACCGGCGCCCTGGTGCGCGCCTTTGCCAACACGGTGGACGGCCAGATGCAGACCTTCGCCGCCAAGGACGGCCGCTTCAACCGCGACAACTTCTTCGGCCAGAACCCCGAGCTGGCGGCGCTGGCCCAGGGCATGACGGACGAGCAGATCGACCGCCTGAAGCGCGGTGGCCACGACCTGGTGAAGATCCACGCCGCGTACGCGGCCGCAGCCGCGCACACGGGGCGGCCCACGGTGATATTGGCGCAGACCAAGAAGGGCTACGGCATGGGCGCGGCCGGCCAGGGCAAGATGACCACACACAGCCAGAAGAAGTTCGACGAAGGCGACCTGATTCAATTCCGCAACCGCTTTAACCTGCCGCTGACCGACGAGCAGACCAAGGGCCTGGCCTTCTTCAAGCCCGCCGACGACAGCGCCGAGATGCGCTACCTGCGCGAGCACCGCGCGGCGCTCGGCGGCGCCATGCCACGGCGCGAGACCACCTGCGCCGTGGTGCCGGTGCCCGCCATCGACGCCTACGCCAGCTTTGCGCTGAAGGCCGACGGCAAGGAGATGAGCACCACCATGGCCTTCGTGCGCATGCTCGGCACCCTGCTGAAAGATCCGGCGCTTGGGCCCCGCATCGTGCCCATCGTGGCCGACGAGGCGCGCACCTTCGGCATGGCCAACCTGTTCAAACAGGTCGGCATTTACAGCAGTGTCGGCCAGCGCTACGCGCCGGAAGACATCGGCTCGGTGCTCTCGTACCGCGAAGCGCTCGAAGGCCAGATTCTGGAAGAGGGCATCAGCGAAGCCGGCGCGCTGGCGAGCTGGACGGCCGCAGCCACCAGCTACAGCGTGCACGGCCTGGCCATGCTGCCGTTCTACATCTACTACTCCATGTTCGGTTTCCAGCGCGTGGGTGACGCGATCTGGGCCGCGGCCGACCAACGCTCGCGCGGCTTCCTGCTGGGCGCCACCTCGGGCCGCACCACACTCGGCGGCGAAGGCCTGCAACACCAGGATGGCAGCAGCCACCTGGTGGCCGCGACCATTCCCAACTGCAAGGCCTACGACCCGGCGTTCGCCGGCGAGCTGGCCGTGATCATTGATGCGGGCATGCGCGAGATGCTGGTGGAGCAGAAGGACGTGTTCTATTACGTCACGCTCATGAACGAGAACTACGCCAACCCCGACCTGCCCGAGGGCGTGGCCGAGGGTGTGCTGAAGGGCGGCTACCACTTCGGCAGCTACGGGCCGCAGGGCGGCGAGCGCGTCGCGTTGCTGGGCTCAGGGGCGATCTTCTCCGAGGTGATCCAGGCGGCGCAGCAACTGGCAGAGCAGGGTGTGGGTGTGGACGTGTTCAGCATCACCAGTTGGAGCGAGCTGGCGCGGGATGGTGTGGCCAACGATGGCGTGCCCCACATCACGCAACTGCTGGCGCGCAGCGAAGGCCCGGTGATCGCCGCCACCGACTATGTGCGCGCGGTGCCCGAGAGCGTGCGGGCTTTCATGCCGGCAGGCCGGCGTTTCCACACGCTGGGCACCGACGGCTTTGGCCGCAGCGACACGCGTGCGGCCTTGCGCGCGTACTTTCAGGTCGATGCATCAAGCATCGAAAAGGCGGCGCTTCACTCCCTCGCCCCTCTGGGGAGAGGGCTGGGGTGAGGGGCTACGCGCGCCAATTTCCTTCATCTCCGGAGGCTTGGTTTGGCCGGGTCTCGCCCCGGCGGGCGACCTTCTTTTCTTTGCTTCGCCACAGAAAAGAAGGCAAAAGAAAGGCGAGCCGAAGTCCGGGCCGCTGCGCGGTTCCTTGCGCTGCTCACCCCGGCCACATGGCAAAGGCGGGCGGGATCGGACTACCCCTCCGGCGAGCGTGCCTTTCTCCTTCCCCCGCTGGGGGAACGCGTCAAACCGCCAACCCGAACTTCTTCGCCCGGTAGGCCACGGTCGCGCGGCTGACCCCGAGGTCGCGCGCAGCGGCCGCGAGGTTGCCGCCGCTGCGGCGGATGGCCTGGCGCAGCAGCGCCAGTTCGGCCTGCTCCAGCGCACCGCTCTGCGAAGTGCCTTGCGCAGAGCCCGCAGCCTCGTCCGGCGCGGGTGACGGCTGGCGGGCGCCCAGCAGGCTCAGCGTGGCCGGACCGCCATCGCGCCAGGCCAGCGAGAGCACGTCCTGCGCGAGCGACTCGCCGCTGCTGAAGAGGTGGTGCACGTCGATGGCCTCGCCGTCGCTCACCAGGATCACGCCGCGCTCCACCAGGTTCTGCAGCTCGCGGATGTTGCCCGGGAAGCCGTAGTTGTACATGGCCTTCACCGCGGCCTGGCTGAAGCCCGCCACCTGGCGCTGGTGGCGCTTGTTGTAGTGCCCCAGAAAGTGGCTCATGAGCAGGGGGATGTCGTCGCGCCGGTCGCGCAGCGGGGGCAGGTGGATGGGGAAGACGTTGAGGCGGAAGAACAGGTCTTCGCGAAACCGCCCTTCGCGCACCGCCTGGCGCAGGTCCACGTTGGTGGCGGCGATCACGCGCACGTCCACACCGATGGACCGTGTGCCGCCCACGCGTTCGATCTCACCCTCCTGCAAGGCGCGCAGCAGCTTGCCCTGGGCGACAAAACTCAGGGTGCCGACCTCGTCGAGGAACAGCGTGCCGCCGTGGGCGCGCTCGAAGCGCCCCGGGCGGGAGGCGCCGGCGCCGGTGTAGGCGCCGCGCTCCACGCCGAAGAGCTCGCTCTCCATGAGGGTCTCGGGAATGGCCGCGCAGTTGATGGCCACGAAGGGCTGGTCCTTGCGCGGGCTGATGCGGTGCAGGGTGCTGGCGAACATCTCCTTGCCCACGCCGGACTCCCCCGTGAAGAGCACGGTGGCGGTGGTTGGCGCCACGCGGTGCAGCATGTGGCAGGCCGCGTTGAACGAGGAGGAGGCGCCCACCATGCTCTGCTCGGTGCCGGGGTTGGCCGCCGCATAGGCCTGCAGATCCACCACCCGCACCGCGCCGTCGGCCGCAGCGGACGCGCCCACGAAGGCCTGGGCATTCAGGTAGCGCAGGTCCTGCTGCACGTCGTCCCAGAGTTCGGCCGATTTGCCGATGACGCGGCAGTGGGGGTCGCCCGAAGAGCGGCAGTTCACTTCACGAAAGACGATCAGCCGCCCGAACAGCGTGCTCACATAACCGGTGGCGTAGCCCACCTGCATCCAGCAGGCGGGCGCGCCGCCCACGCCGTAGGCGGCGATGTGTTCGTCGTCCTCGCTGGAGTTGTGCCAGAGGAATTCACCGTCGTAGGCCCCGGTGACCGCGTCGTAGGCCGCATGCACCAGCTCCACCTGGACCACGCCCTCCAGCGCGTGCAGGCGCGTGCCGGCCATGGCGGCGGCCTGCGGGTCGGCTTCGGGCCACTGCTGGCGCACCAGTTGCGCGTCGCGCGCCCCGCTCACGTAACCCGCGCGCGTGAGCAGACCGCGCGCCTTGTCCAGGCCGATGCTGTCGATCAGCTCGCGGCGCAGCGAGCCCAGCGATTCCGAATGCAGCAGCACCATGCGCTGGTCCTGCAGCCAGATGCGGCCGTCGCCCGGGGAGAAGAACAGGCACTCGCTCAGATCGGCCACTGTCGGGTGCGCCTGCTGGCTGATGCCGCTGGTGTCGAACCCGGCCATCACCCGCTCTCTGGGTTCGGTCCGGCGCTCGTCTTTGCCGCTGTTCGCGATGCGGGCCAGATCGGCCAGGGAGATGCGTTGTCTGGGCATGGGGGAACATCAATTGATGGATGTTTTGATGAAATGTGAACATCACATTTGTTTATTTATAGTAACTTTTTTGGGGCTCCAACAGGGCATTCTGACCCCCAAAAATGCCCTAGGGAAAGTCCTGATCGGCCCCTCTGAAAAAACCCGGAAATGCCCGCCTCCGGGTCGGCCTGTTCGTCCGTGCTGGTACGCCCGTTGCAAAACCTGTTGCAGCCACCGTGTGGTGTGCACGAACGATCAACAGGAGCAAAACAATGGGTGTTTCCGAAAATCCGGTCTGGCTCGACAGCCGTCTCACGTCGGGCAAAGCCTTCGACGGCACATGGTCCACCGCACTCGCCAGCGTGCGCGACGTCAAGGAACCGGCCACCGGGCAGGTGCTCTCGCAGGTGGGCATCGCCAGCGCGGCCGACATGCGTGCCGCCATCGACCGCGCCCATGCGGCCCAGCCTGCCTGGGCCGCCATGGGTCCGCGCGAACGCTCGGCCGTGTTCCACCGCGCCGCCGCCATCTTCCAGCAGCACTTCGCCGAGCTGGCCCTGACCATCACCCGCGAAACCGGCAGCATCCTGCCCAAGGGACAACACGAGGTGACCGAGTCCATCACGCTGTGCCACCTCGCCGCTGGCCTGCCCATGCAGGCCCAGGGCCAGGTACTGCCCAGCGCGCCAGGCCGCCTGTCGTTCGCACGGCGTGTGCCGCACGGCGTGGTGGGCGTGATCTCGCCGTTCAACTTCCCGCTGATCCTGAGCCTGCGCGCCGTGGCCCCCGCGCTGGCGCTGGGCAACGCGGTGGTTCTCAAGCCCGACACGCGCACCCCGGTGAGCGGCGGTTTCATCATCGCCCGCGTGTTCGAGGAAGCCGGCCTGCCCAAGGGTGTGTTGCAGGTGCTGCCGGGCGACGCCGAAGCCGGCGAAGCGCTGGTGACCGACCCGCGCGTGCCCATGATCGCCTTCACCGGCTCGCCCACCGTGGGCCGGCGCATCGGTGCGCTGGCCGGTGAACACCTGAAAAAGGTGTCGCTGGAGCTGGGCGGTGCCAACAACCTGATCGTGCTGGAAGACGCCGACCTCGACGCCGCCGCCAGCGCCGCCGCCTTCGGTGCCTGGTTCCACCAGGGCCAGATCTGCATGGCGTCCAACCGCATCCTGGTGCACGAGTCCATCGCCGAAGGCTTCAAGGCGCGCATGGTCGGCAAGGCCACGCACCTGCCGGTGGGCGACGGCGCCAGCGGCCAGGTGGCCCTGG
>C687J35021_10002601_pt1 | contig 12767 bp, 9 predicted proteins | sample RifCSPhighO2_12_FD_35021 | JGI IMG/M metagenome (IMG submission 35021)
GCGGTGAAGTAGGGCTTGACCTCCTGCTCGCTGAACGCATAGCGCGCCTCTTTGAGCTTCTCGCCGATGTAGGGCCAGTCCCAGGCCTGTGGCTCGCTCAGACCCAGCTCGGTCGCGGCAAAGGCGCGCATGTCGGCCAGATCCTTTTCTGCATAGGGCCGCGCCTTGCTGGCGAGGTCGCGCAGGAAGGAGATCACCTGTTCGGGGGACTCGGCCATCTTGGGCACCAGCGAAACATCGGCGTAATGGTGGTGGCCCAGCAACCGCGCTTCCTCGTGGCGCAACGCCAGCAGCTCGCCCATGATGGCGGCGTTGTCGAACTTCGCAGCGTCGCCGTCGGCCTGGTCGCTGGCGCGGGTGACATAGGCCCGGTAGAGCTTTTCGCGCAAGGCACTGCTGTGGGCAAACTGCATCACTGGCAGGTAGCAGGGCATTTTCAGCGTGAGCTTGTGGCCAGGCTTGTTGTCGGCCTGGGCGGCCGCGGCCGTGGCTTGCTGCACGTCTTCGGGGACGCCGGCCAGTTCTTCGGTGGGTACAAAAAGGGCAAACGCGTCCGTGGCATCGAGTGCGTTTTCACTGAACTTCTGGCCCAGCTCGGCCTGGCGTTCCTGCAACCAGGCAAACCGGGTTTTGGCTTCGCCTTGCAGCTCAGCGCCACCCAGCACAAAACTCCGCATGGCGTTCTTGTGGGCCTGGGCTTGTTCGGGCGTCAGGCTGGCCGGGTCCATCGCCTTGTATTTCGCGTACAGCCGCTCGTCGGCCCCCAGGCGGGTCCAGAACTCGGTGACCTTGGGCAGGGCCTCGTTGTAGGCGGCGCGCAGCTCGGGGGTGTCGGCCACGCTGTTGAGGTGGCTGACCGCCCCCCAGGCCCGCGACAGCCGCTCGGTGGGCACATCCAGAGCCAACGAAATCTGTGTCCAGTGGGCGGGGAAGTCGCTCGCGGTGACCCGCTCCAGTGCGGCACTGGCGTCCTGCAGCAGGTTGTCAATGGCGGGTGCCACCAGCGCAGGCTGGATCGCGTCAAAGAGTGGTAGGTCAGCGAAGTCCAGCAGCGGGTTGTGCGCGGTGGTGTCGGTGTGGTCGTTCATGCGTTCTCAGATGCGGCGCGGTTCGCCGAGTTCAAGCTGGGACAGATCCAGCGGGCACCCGGTGTGCCCGTGCCTCGGAAGGGTTCAACGGGCGCTCTTCTTGATGCTCTTTTTCATGACCTTGGCGCGCTTGACCTGACCGCCGGTGGTCAGCCGCTGGTTGCCCAGTACGCGCACGACCTTGACCTCGGGGCGCTGTCCCCCCCGCTTGCTGAACTTGAGCACCTTCACATCGCGAGGTCCGGGCAGGCGGCCTTCATCGGCGGCTTTGACCTTCTCTGGTATTGGGCGCCAGAGCACCAGCAGTTTGCCAATGTGTTGAATCGGTGCCGCATCCAGTTCCTCGGCCAGGGTCTGCAGCATGGCCTCGCGCGCGGCGCGGTCATCGCTGAAGACGCGGACCTTGATCAGGCCATGGGCCTTGAGCGCGGCGTCAATCTCTTTTTTGACCGAGGCGCTCAGGCCGTCGCCGCCGACGAGGACGACGGGATCAAGGTGGTGGGCGTCAGCGCGGTGGACTTTGCGCTGGGCGGGAGTGAGTGTGATCTGGGGCATGGGACAATTATCGTTTACACAGACGGCGGGCGTCCCTCATGGGCATGAAAGTCAAAACCAAGAGCAAGAAGGTCAACAAGGCGTGGTTGAACGACCACGTCAACGACCCTTATGTGAAGCTCGCGACCCGCGAGGGGTATCGCGCGCGTGCCGCCTACAAGCTCAAGGAAATCGACGAAACGCTGGGGCTGATCCGCCCGGGCGACTGCGTGGTGGACCTGGGCTCGTCGCCGGGGGCCTGGAGCCAGTACACGCGCCGCCGCCTGAGTCCTCAAGGCGCGGCCGTCGGGGCGTTGCAGGGCACCATCGTCGCGCTGGACCTGTTGCCCATGGAGCCGGTCGAGGGTGTCCACTTCATCCAGGGCGATTTTCGCGAACCGGCGGTGCTGGCCGAGCTGGAGCAGGCGCTGGTCGACCGCGGCATCCAGACCGTGGATGTGGTGGTGTCCGACATGGCGCCCAATCTCTCAGGCATTGGCTCCGCCGACGCAGCCCGCATCATCGACCTGGTGGAGCTGGCGGTGGAATTTGCGGTCAACCACCTCAAACCCGATGGTGCGCTGGTGGTCAAGCTCTTTCATGGCGGGGCGTACGACCCGATGGTGGCGCTGTTTCGCCAGACGTTCCGGGTGGTCAAACCGTTCAAGCCCAAGGCCTCACGGGACAAGTCTTCTGAAACCTTTCTGGTGGGCATGGGTCTGAAAGACAGAACCCGCGCGTAGGCCGCCCGTCGGGTTACAAAATTTTGCCTACCCCCTTGATTGACATTGCCAAGTCATTAATCAAGGCGGGGGTGCTTGAAAGTCCTAAAATGGGCTCAACATGTCCAATTCAGTCATTGTTCTAGCCAGGAGCTGCATTTGAACAACCAGTGGTTCTCGAAAATCGCCGTGTGGATGGTCATCGCCATGGTGCTTTTCACCGTCTTCAAGCAGTTCGACGGCCGTGCCTCTGCTGGCGCAGGCTACATGGGGTACTCTGAATTCCTCGACGAGGTCAAGGCGCAACGCATCAAGAGCGCCACCATTCAGGAGGGCCAGGGTGGCACGGAGATCGTGGCCGTGACCCAGGACGACCGTCGCATCCGCACCACGGCCACCTACCTCGACCGTGGCCTGGTGGGCGACCTGATCAACAACAACGTCAAGTTCGATGTGCGTCCGCGCGAGGAAAGCTCCTTGCTCATGACGCTGCTGGTCAGCTGGGGTCCGATGCTGCTGCTCATTGGTGTATGGATATATTTCATGCGACAGATGCAAGGCGGTGGCAAGGGTGGTGCGTTCAGTTTTGGCAAGAGCAAGGCGCGCATGCTGGACGAGAACAACAACACCGTGACCTTTGCCGATGTTGCCGGCTGTGACGAGGCCAAGGAAGAAGTCAAGGAGGTCGTGGACTTCCTGAAAGATCCTGCCAAATTCCAGAAACTGGGTGGCCGCATTCCGCGTGGCCTGTTGCTGGTTGGCCCTCCGGGAACTGGCAAAACGTTGCTGGCCAAGGGCATTGCTGGTGAAGCCAAGGTGCCGTTTTTCAGCATTTCGGGCTCCGACTTCGTGGAGATGTTTGTCGGCGTGGGCGCGGCCCGCGTGCGCGACATGTTCGAAAACGCCAAGAAAAATGCCCCTTGTATCATCTTCATCGATGAAATCGACGCGGTGGGCCGTCAGCGCGGCGCGGGTCTGGGTGGCGGCAACGACGAGCGCGAGCAGACCTTGAACCAGATGCTGGTGGAGATGGACGGCTTCGAAACCAACCTGGGCGTGATCGTGGTCGCGGCCACCAACCGCCCGGACATCCTGGACGCCGCGCTGCTGCGCCCGGGCCGTTTCGACCGTCAGGTCTATGTGACGCTCCCCGACATCCGTGGCCGCGAGCAGATCCTGAACGTGCACATGCGCAAGGTGCCCCTGGGCACGGACGTGAACCCGAGCGTGATCGCCCGTGGCACGCCAGGCATGAGCGGCGCCGATCTGGCCAACCTGTGCAATGAGGCCGCCCTGATGGCCGCGCGTCGCAACGCTCGCGTGGTCGAAATGCAGGACTTCGAGAAGGCCAAGGACAAGATCTTCATGGGCCCAGAGCGCAAGAGCATGGTGATGCCCGAAGAAGAGCGTCGCAACACCGCTTACCATGAGTCGGGCCACGCGCTGATCGGCAAATTGCTGCCCAAGTGCGATCCGGTGCACAAGGTCACCATCATTCCCCGTGGTCGTGCGTTGGGCGTGACCATGAGCCTGCCGGCGCAGGACCGTTACAGCTACGACAAGGACTACATGCTGAACCAGATCAGCATGCTGTTCGGTGGTCGCATCGCTGAAGAAGTCTTCATGCACCAGATGACCACCGGGGCCTCCAACGACTTCGAACGGGCGACAACCATTGCCCGCGACATGGTGATGCGTTATGGCATGACGGACGCGCTGGGCCCCATGGTGTATGCCGAAAACGAAGGTGAGGTTTTCCTCGGTCGTTCGGTCACCAAGACCACCAACATGAGCGAGTCCACCATGCAAAAGGTCGACTCTGAGGTGCGTCGCATCATTGACCAGCAGTACAAGCTGGCGCGCGAGCTGATCGAAGAGCACAGCGACAAGATGCATGCCATGGCCAACGCATTGCTGGAATGGGAAACGATCGATGCCGACCAGATCGATGACATCATGGCCGGCAAGCCACCCCGTCCGCCCAAGGACTGGACACCGCGCAATCCCTCGGTGGGGGGCGGCGGCAGTGGGGGGACGCCCGCTGTCAGCACCGATCCTGCGCCAACCGCAGCTTGAAGCTTCTGCAGGTGGGTGCCTGCTTTGACCACACGGGGCCTTTGGGCCCCGTTGTTTTTTTCGGGTCTTCCTTATGCATTGGCAAACCTCCCGTTTTGATATCGATCTGACCCAGCCCAAGGTGATGGGCATTGTCAACGTGACGCCCGACTCGTTTTCGGACGGTGGGCACTTCGCAGCCACCTCGGCAGCTCTCGCGCACTGCGAGCAACTGATCAAGGATGGCGCCCACATCCTGGACATTGGCGGTGAGTCCACCCGGCCTGGCAGCCCGGCTGTTCCGCTGGACGAGGAGCTGGCGCGCGTGTTGCCGGTGGTGCGCGAGGCGGTCAAGCTGGGGGTTCCGGTGTCGGTCGACACCTACAAGCCCGACGTCATGCGGGCGGTGCTCGACGAAGGCGCCGATATCGTGAACGACATCTGGGCCCTGCGCCAGCGTGGGGCGCTGCAGGCGGTGGCTTCGCACCCTCGCTGCGGTGTGTGCCTGATGCACATGCACCGTGATCCTCAGACCATGCAGACTGCACCGATGGACGGCGACGTGTTGCCACAGGTGATCCATTTCCTTGAGCAACGGATCGATGCAATGCATGCTGTTGGCGTGGCCCGCTCACGCATCGTGCTGGATCCTGGCATCGGGTTTGGCAAGACGGTGGCGCAGAACTTCAGCTTGCTCGCGCGCCAAGCTGAACTGCTCGCCTTGGGATTCCCGCTGCTGGCTGGCTGGTCCCGCAAGTCCTCGCTCGGTAGCGTGACCGGTCGCGAGGTGCCTGCAGAACGTGTCTCGGCCAGCGTGGCTGCGGCGTTGCTGGCGGTTGAGCGTGGTGCACCCGTGGTACGGGTGCATGACGTGCGCGAAACGGTGGATGCGCTGACCGTTCTCGCTGCTCTGGGATAGGTGCCCGGCGATCATCGGTTCGCTGGGATGCAAAGGCCCATCATCTCGCTTTTTCCCGTCCGGGAGGCATAAGACGGTGGACGGAACGTGTATCAAAATGCTTCACTCTTGAATGATGTTGCAATGCTTGTAGTGCCTAAGTTACAATAACCTGCGCTATCAAAAAACATTCAAGGAGGGATAGCCAGCATGTCAGTGCCTGACCAGGACGTTCGGCGCGCGCGCTTGTCGCGCCCGTATCGCTTCGGCACCACTTGCTGACTTTCATGGATATGCAGGACTGCCAGGATCTCGCCGTTCCCAAAGAGGTGATTCAGCACGTCGTGCACGTGGAATCCTCGCGCAATCCCTTTGCCATCGGTGTGGTCGGTGGCTATCTGGCCCGGCAGCCGCGCAGTCTGGAAGAAGCGCTCGCCGCAGTGCAGCAGCTCAAACGGGAAGGCTACAACTTCTCCGTTGGCATTGCACAGGTCAACCGTTACAACCTCGCCAAATACGGCTTGACCACCTATGCCGAGGCGTTCGATGTCTGCGCCAACCTGAAGGCCGGTTCCCGCATTCTCCGTGAGTGCTACGACCGCGCCCAGGACTGGGGCAAAGCCTTCAGCTGTTACTACTCCGGCAATTTCGTCACCGGGTTCAATCACGGCTATGTGCAGAAGATATTTGCTTCCATGCGCAAGGCTCAATTCGGTCTGACCGGTGAGCCAGAGCCGGTCAAGGTCATTCCTTACAGCAACACACCTCGGAAGCTCGCGCGTGAAGACGGCCTGCCTTTGCGGCAGGCACACGCGGCCGTGACCGGACTGGCCGAGCAGGCTGCTTCATCTGCCTACCCTGAGCCGTACGCCATTCGCAAGTACCAGCCGTCAGCACCCTTGTCCGTGACGGCTGCGGCGATGGCCAATGCCCAGGTACCAACAGGCCATTCCGTGGATGCCGCAGTCGAAACGGCTGAGCGCCGACCGGCGATACCCGTTCCTGGGCCCGGTGCTGTGATGCCTGTGTCAAGCAAGCCTTCTTCGGGCGGTTTGAGCCACATTCCGACCCAAGTCATTGGCATCAATGGCGATCCCTATCAAACGCGCGTCTTGCCACCCGCTACAGCGGGCCTGCCGGCTGATCGGTTGCCTTTGCCCGATCCGTTTTCACCCAGCTCCGCAGCGGAAACCAATCCGCGCAAGCCACAGACCATCCCCGTCCGCAAGGGTGGGAGCTTGTTGCAGGTCCATGAGTCGTCTGGGAAATCCGAAAGCGCTGCTGCGGCTGGGCCGAACAGCAATGACTCAACACCTGAACAGGGTAAATCCGAAATATCGGACAAATCATTTGTGTTTTAACCACTTGTGTAGAAAAGGGACTTCATCGTGCGTAAATCGGTTTTTTGTTTTTCAATGATTGATCTGAAAATACTGGCAATTGGATTTTTTGCATTTTCCCTTTGTGCCACTTCACCTGACTTGTTTGCTGCAGAGGCGTTTGCTGAAGCCTGTGAGAATGTAAATACATTCGTCACCACACTGCTGACTTTGTTGCGTGTTATTTCAGTCGGTGTGGTGACGATAGCCATTATTTTTGCTGGATACCAGATTGCATTTGCTCATAAGAGATTTACGGACATTGCTCCGGTGTTGATTGGTGGTCTTTTGATCGGTGGTGCTGCGGAAATCGCAAAATGGTTTGTGGGAAACACTGCGGCGGCTGGTTGTTGAATTGGGTTGCTTGATTCTGAAGTCATTGAGATTGCATTTGGTGCATTCAATGGCTTCAGCGTGTAGCCGCCATCTCGGGGGGCGTTTGTGAAGAAGGATGTGCTTTTTCGTGGCTGTACCCGCCCACCAATGATTGTGGGTGTGCCATACCTACCTTTTGTGGTCGGCACTGGTGTTCCACTCATGATGGCCATGTATTTTTCATTGTATTTCCTTCTTTTGATTCCAGTATCTGTCTTTGTGATGAGGGTCATGGCCAAGAAGGATGAAATGATATTTCGTTTGATCGGTTTGAATCTTGTTTTTCGATTTTTACCCAGGAATCGGCAGCAATATGGTGGTGCCTGGGTGTTCGGATCGTCCAGGTACAAGAAAAAATCGATAAAAAAGTCTGGTTATGAGATCTGATTTGTATTTGCCTTTGCTTGATTCTTTTTATTGACTTGGATGTTTTCTTATGTTTTCGCCAGATGCTGATTACAGCAATTTCATCCCTTTCAGTACCCATGTGGACACACATGTGGTGAAGTCGAGGGAGGGCGATTACACCATTACATGGTTGCTCAGTGGATTCCCGTTTGTGGGGCGCGAAGATTGGGAGCTGGAACATCGTCACAAGACTTTCAACAGCCTGCTCCAAAGTCTTCGTGCGCCGGACTTTGAAAACGTTGCTTTTTGGGCGCACGACGTGCGCCGGCGCCGTCCGGTTCGGGCCGAGGCCAGATTTCAGCACCGCTTCTGCCAGGCATTGCACGACACATACATTGAACGTCTTTCCAGCAAACGGCTGATGCAGAACGAGCTGTACCTGACGATGATTTATCGACCCATGGTCAGCGGAAAGAAGTTCGCTGCGCTCTCCAGGGACACTGAGGTCCTGCGTCGTGAGGAAAAGGCCTATCTGGAAAAGATCTACGAACTGGTTGGAAACGTCGAGGCCCTGCTGCAAGACTATGCTCCGTATCGTCTCGGCCTCTATGAAAGCATTCACAAGCAAGTTTTTTCCGAGAACCTCGAGTTCTTTGGCTACGTGGTCAATCATGTGGATGAACCAGTGCCGGTGTTGTCGGCACCCATTTACAATTATCTTCCGACCAGCAAGCACATGTTTTCAACGGGGAGCGGTGACTTTGCGATTCGAACCGCCAATGGTGATAATTTTTATGGCGCGATCCTGAATATCAAGGAATATTCGGACAGCTCTTGGCCTGGCATTCTGAACGGTCTGAAATATTTGGAGTTTGAGTATATTGTCACGCATTCGTTCACGCCCATGAGTCGCTACGACTCCATGAAGGCTCTGGAACGAACCAAGGGGGCGATGCTTTCTTCAGAGGATAAGGCTGTCAGTCAAATCGTGGAGCTTGATTTTGCGATGGATCAACTGGCATCGGGTAATTTTGTTTTGGGCCAATACCATTTCAATATGGCTGTCTTTGCCTCCAATCAGGAGGAGCTGTATAACAATGTGTCGCAAGCTCGGGCGCAGTTGTCGGGTGCCAGTTTTGTTACGGTCAAAGAAGACGTGGCCATCCCTGCGGCTTTTTATGCGCAACTGCCCTGTAATTGGCGTTTCCGTCCCCGCATCGCCAATCTGAGTTCTCTCAATTTTCTCGGTTTGAGCCCTTTGCACAATTTTGCCACTGGAAAGCCCAATTTTAATCCATGGGGTCCGTCGGTCAGCATCTTGCAGACCCTGAACAATCAGGCGTACCATTTTAACTTTCATGCGACCAAGTCGCACGAGTATTCGCTCGGTGAAAAAGCCATTGCCAATACCATGGTGATTGGAAAATCGGGTACTGGTAAAACGGCATTGATCAATTTTTTGCTGGCTCAGGTGCAAAAAATTCAACCCGAACCCACAATCTTCTTTTTCGACAAGGACCGCGGTGCCGAGATCTTTATCCGAGCTTGTGGTGGAAGGTACTTTACGCTGGAAAAAGGGCGCCCCACAGGATTCAACCCGCTGCAATGCGATAACACGCCCGAAAACGAACAGTTTCTGGTGGAATTGATGCAGACGCTTTGTGGAAAAGACAAATACAGTGCGTCAGAGCAGGAGGATTTGATTCGTGCGGTACGCGCCATTCTCGACACTCCGCTGCACCTGAGGACCATGACCAACCTTCAAAAGAGCCTGCCCAACATGGGTGAAGGCAGTCTCTTTGAATGCATTTCGGTCTGGTGCAAGGGCGGGCCTGCTGCCTGGGTGTTCGACAATGCCAAGGACAGGATCGATTTCTCCGGTTCCAACATCATTGGTTTCGATTACACGGAAGTCATCGAAGACAGCAAAACCAGAGAGCCCATCATCCAGTACCTTATGCACCGGATGGAGAGTTTGATCGACGGCAGGCCATTCATCTATGTCATGGATGAATTCTGGAAAGTCCTTGAAGGCAAGGGTGGCCTCAAGGACTTCGCCAAAAATAAACAGAAAACCATCCGGAAACAAAATGGTCTGGGAATCTTTGCTACCCAGAGCCCGCAGGATGCACTCAACAGTGACATCTCGGCCGCGCTCATTGAGCAGACCGCGACGCTGATCTTGTTGCCCAATCCGAACGCAGATGCCAAGGACTATCTTGAAGGCCTCAAACTCACCCAGGCCGAGTTCGAGCTGGTGGTGGGTCTGGATGAGCGCAGCCGCTGTTTCTTGGTCAAGCAAGGGCACAACGCCGTGTTGTGCCAACTCAATCTCAACGGCATGGACGACGAGCTGGCTGTGTTGTCAGGCTCCAGCGATAACGTCGAAATTCTCGGTGAATTGCTCAGGGAGCATCCGACACCTGAGCAACCCGATACATGGTTGCCGGAATTTCACGTGCGACGCAAAGGGCTGCGCACCCATCGCAAAGCTGTGATGGCCAACAGCAATGAGTTTTTGCGTCATGCGCCGACCACTGTGTCGGAAGGCGAGGTCTGATTCAGTCAGTTTTCATGTTACGGGCAGACACCTGTGCCTCCGTATAGGTGGTGATCAGTACAAGCTTCAATTTTTTGGGGTTGTTCAATGAGAAAAAATCAATGGATTTTGAGTTTGGTTCTTTTAATCGCAGCCCCCGCTGTACTGGCGACCGCCGGGCAGTCCAAATGTGGCGGTATTGCACAAGGAGGAAGCAAAGGTGGTGCATTCTTTGATAACGATTTACCCGCAGATCAGGATGTCTTCTCTTTTTGTGCGTTCGGGTATCCCCCGCATTGTTGGGTTGGCGTCAATCCAGTTGCGGGGACTTGGAAGATTGTTAATAATTATTGCTTCAACCCAAAATGGACGTCAAAGTATGAAGAGGTCTGTCCTAAGGGGCTCAAGCCCGGCACATGGGAAAGTCCGGGGAAAATGCCTTTCGATTACAAGGGGTCGTCTCAGGCTTCGGATGGATTGGAGAAGTGTGAGCATTTGATGGAGCAATAGTCGGTGTTTCTTTGGTTTGGATTTTTTATCGTTTGATATGAATTTTATTCAAATGCATGCTTGGGAGGATGTATGAGGTATTGCCGGTTTCCTGAGGGCTTAATTCTCTTGATTGCTTTCTCGCTGGTTTTTGTTTCGAGTCATGCCGCAGCACTCGATCTGCCCCATCCTTCGGCACCAACTGACATTCCTGAAAAACCAGAGTTGCCAGATTCATTTGATGGACTGACTTCAGGTTCATTTCAATTGTCCGGCGCGCAGATATCGTGTTTTCAGAAAGGTAATATGGATATCAAGCGTCCATCTTTGCCGATCACGACGTGCTGGGAGAGCGGGGTGTCAGTGGATGAAAGCGCGGAAGTCTTGAGCAGGGTATGCATGACTCAAATGACTCCAATGAAAATCGATTCTGTGGTCGTGTCTCACTGTCCGCCAAAAGCGCTGGGTGTTTGCGTTGGAGCAAAAAATGGATCGAATAGCGGCCACCAAACTCAAAGCAATCTGTATCACTACACGCCACAAAGCCTGCAGGAATGGCGCAAGACAAAGGAGAACTGTGAAAGGACAGGCGGTGATTGGCATGGCTTGGGAAACTCCCATTCCTTGTTTTGAATGTGATCTTCGGTCAGGTTCGCTTGCGATCATGGGTGAGAGATTTTTCTGATGGGGAATCGTGCACGGCTTTGTGAAAAGTGCATGTGGAGCGCCCACCGAGAACGGACTTTCAAGCAAAGGATGATTGGTAATTTCATTTGTTTGCAAAATAGCCGGTTTAACTGTTGAATTTGACAGAGCTTGAGCGCTCTTGCATTTCAAATTGCTTGCCTTTTGTGGTCTGTCAGTAGGAAACGAAAGAAAATTTCGTTTGTGTGCGAGTTGGGTATTCTCTTGGTAATCCTGTCATTTCAACCACAACGCTACATGGATCGAACTTCCCAGAGGGACGTCCAAAAAAATGATGATTCTGAAAACAATACTGTCTGTCACACCCCGTTTGTCTTTGCTGGCCCTTCTGGTTGCGCTCCAGGCCTGTACCACGCCTCAGGCGGTGGACATGGCGGACAACTGGAAACCGGTGAACACGCTCAGTGAGGTTCCTCAGGAAATTCCGCTCAAGGAGGAGGCTGAGTTGCCCAAATTTCAGATGCTGCCGACCGACTCGACGTTGCGCCACATGCTGGAGCGCTGGGCGAAGGAGTACGGCGGTTCATTGGATTGGCAATACCCCAGCGACCTGACGCTGGTGAGTGGCCTGGAGTCGGTCAAGGACAACAACCTACAGCGGGCGCTCAACACGGTTCGCCGCAGTTACGCAGCGCAGAAGCTGCGGGTTCAGGTCACGGCCAGCAAGTCGCTGCTGGTGACCAAGATGCCTTGAGGGCGGTATCGAGCCAGACATGACGGTTACGGATCAACAAGGTTTTCAGGGCTGATATGGTTTTTTTCAAGCGCGAGTTGTCGCAGGCTTCGCAGGAGATTCTCAAGAAGTCGATGGATTTCGAATCGAACGTGATCACCATGGTCAAGCGCAGTGAGCGTCGGGCCTGGATCGTGGCGTTTTGCTCGATGGCCGTCACGGTGTGTCTGGTGGTCAGCATCGCGTACATGCTGCCCCTCAAGGAGAAGGTGCCCTATCTGGTGACGGTGGATTTGAAGCGCAGCACGAGCACGGTGTCGCACCTGCGGGACAACGTGGCTGCGACCGGCATTTATGCCAGCGAAGCGCTGAACCGAAGCCATGTGGCGCGCTTCGTGCAAGCGCGGGAGGGCTACGACTACGACACGATCAACGAACACGACTGGGAGTACGTGGCGGCGATGTCGAACGATCAGGTCAAGGGCTTGTTCGTGAAGCAGTTCGACGGCACCGACAACAGCCCGGAGAAGAAGTGGGGCCGCAATTTTGCGATCCGTATCAAGGTCAACAGCATTGTGTTCAATGGTCTGGACGAGGAGCGCGGTGCGCGCCCGACGGGTGCGACGGTGCGGTTCGAGAAGTGGAAATTCGACAAGAGCACGGGCAAAAGCGAATACCTCAGCAGCCATGTGGGTACGTTGCGCTATGAGTACAAGGCCAATCTGCGCATGGAGGACAACCTGCGCTTGCGCAACCCATTGGGCTTTCAGGTCACGGCCTTCAAGGTGGACGACGAGTTCAATGCGCCGGTTTTCAAGGCGACAGAACAGGATGTAGGCATGCCCTTGCTCACGGAAGAAGACGGCGTGTTGCACCGGGGTGCTGAGGCCGCACCCTCCTCGCAACCGACCCCCGCGGTGGATGCAAGGACCAGCCTACCGGGCGCACCTGCCACGCCAACC
>C687J35021_10002605_pt1 | contig 12752 bp, 9 predicted proteins | sample RifCSPhighO2_12_FD_35021 | JGI IMG/M metagenome (IMG submission 35021)
CGTGAGCGGTGAACCTGCATACGGGAATGTACCACCAGCGTACCAATTTCAGCCGCAACAGCAGTCACAGTCACAGTCACAGCAAGGAGCACAATCAACAGCAGAATCGCAGCCGCAACCAGTTGGATCTTTCGCCGGCCTGCCATCTGACGCTAGAAATGCTGATCCTGTTCTTGAATCAGCCCGTCTTGCTAGGCGAACACAGTACCTTGATCAGTCTTTAGAGCGAGAGTTTGGCAAAATGGGACGCGCTCACCGCGATGCAATCAGACCGTACTTGAATCTGATTGCCCAAGCACGCGCGCATTTTCAGAGATCGCCGTCGCAGCAAACTGCGCGGCAATTCAGGAATGCCGTTGCTGAGCTTCGCGAAGTCATGGAAATATCTGGACACACCGATTCCCATGAAACAGGACGGATTGCCGCGACCCTCGAGGAAACGGTCAATCGATATATCCGAACTACAATAGGCAGCGATAGGTAAGCCTATGAGTGTCATCTCCCAGGTTCCCCGGTTCCCGTCAGATGATCCGCGTGCGCAAAAGTTCAACCAGATTGTTTCTCAGGTGATGAACTCGCTGATCAACAGCGGCTTCGTCACCCAAACCTCAATCGGCATCTGGTCCCTGGCAATCCCTTTTGGTGTCCCCAGCGGTGGGACCGGGCGCGCAACCCTGACAGCCAACGCCGTTCTGCTCGGCGCCGGAACTTCCCCGGTCAACTTCGCGACCATCGGCACGGCGGGGCGGTTGCTCATCGACAAAGGGGCCGCTACCGATCCTGCATTCACGGCCATGTCTGGAGATGCCACAATCGCATCGACGGGGGCGATCACCCTGGCCAATACCACAGTCACGGCAGCGGCCTACGGGAGCGCGTCAGCGGTCGGCACATTCACCGTTGATTCCAAGGGCAGATTGACGGCGGCAGCGACAACAAGCATTGTGATTGCCGAGTCCCAGGTGACGAATCTCGTTACGGACCTTGCCGGTAAGCAACCTCTCGACGCGACCCTGACAGCATTTGCGGCCCTGACCATTGCGGCAAACAGCCTGACCATCGGCACGGGCGCAGACGCATTCTCTCAGACGACATTTGCGGCAAACACGTTTCCCGCGCGGGCCAGCACTGGTGATTTGGTTGCTAAGACGATCACGGATTTCGGCTTGTCTTTAGTGGACGATGCGGACGCTTCCGCAGGGAGAGCTACGCTTGGCGTTGTCATTGGGACCGATGTCCAGGCATGGGATGCGACATTAGACGCTCTGGCTGCCTTGACAATTGCGGCGAACAGTTTGACAATCGGAACCGGGGCTGACGCATTCAGCCAAACTACCTTTGCCTCCAACACGTTCCCGGCCCGCGCGTCAACCGGCGATCTCGTCGCAAAGACGATCACAGACTTCGGTCTCTCGCTCGTGGATGACGCTGACGCCTCGGCCGGGAGAACTACCCTCGGCCTCGTAATTGGCACGAACGTGCAAGCCTGGGATGCGACCCTGGATGCTCTTGCCGCGCTCACTATTGCCGCCAATTCTCTGACTATTGGAACCGGCGCAGACGCTTTTTCCCAGACGACGTTTGCCGCCAATACCTTCCCTGCAAGGGCTAGTACTGGCGATCTCGTCGCGAAGGCCATCACTGATTTCGGGTTGTCCTTGGTCGATGATGCCAATGCCGCTGCCAGCCGAACAACCCTCGGTCTCGTAATCGGTACTGACGTTCAGGCTTTTGATGCCGATCTCGACGCCCTGGCCGCCCTCTCCGGGACAAACACGATCTATTATCGCTCGGCAGCGAACACATGGACGGCTGTAACAATCGGTGCAAACCTGAGTTTTGCGGCTGGAACGCTATCCGCAACCGCTGGAGGAAGTTCGGTCAACCGGGTAATTGCCGATGGCGAATCAGTTACAATAGCAGATACATATTCCATGATTGTTGCAAGGTATTACGAGATTCAAGGATCGGGAGTTTTGAATTTGAATGGGGATGCAAGTTTGGAGATAATCTAATGGCCGAAGCTATTTTTGCAGAGGGCGCAGCCCCATCGACGCCGGCGGCAAGCAAGGTAACGCTTTACGCCAAAACGGACGGATTGCTGTATTCCAAAGATGATGTCGGAACCGAAACACTGGTGTCAAGTGGAACTGGCGGTGGTGTGACAGACTCGTCGGATGCCAGTATCACGATCTCTGGAACAGATGCGATTGTCAACGCCAACTGGCTAAATGGTTTTGCGCTGATCAACGGTTACCTTGTAACTTCTGTTGCAGCAAGCGCGCTCACGATCGCAATAAAAAACGCTGCCGGCTCTGATCCGAGTTCCACTAACCCTGTCAAAATTGTCTTCAGAAATGCAACGGCTGGAACCGGCGATTTCACGGTAATAACTCTCACTGCCGCAACGTCTCTGGTGATTTCGTCAGGATCGACGATGGGATTTACAAGCGCCAAGGCAAGCAGATTGTGGTTAGTTGGGTTCAATGATGCCGGTACTTTTAGAATCGGAGCTGTCAATTGTCTATCGGGGACAAATATTTACCCGTTGCGAGATGATATACTCGCGTCCTCAACTACGGAAGGTGGGGCCGGCGGCGCTGATTCGGCTCATGTGATTTATACAGGGACTGGCGTAACCTCAAAAGCGATGAGGATTCTCGGTTACATTGAATGGTCAAGTGGATTGACGACGGCAGGGACATGGGATGCCGTACCGACAAAAATCCAACTTTTCGGGCCAGGAGTGGCATTGCCTGGGACAACCATACAAACCAAAACAGACGAATTACTGACGGTATCGACCGGCACAACTGTTATTCCGTTCGATGACACGATTCCGCAGAACACAGAGGGGACGCAGTTTTTCAGCCAAGCAATCACGCCGACATCATCGGCAAATATACTGGACTTGGTTTGTTGCTACTTTGGTTGCATTAGCGCGGCCGAGTCATTTGCTTGTGCATATTTCCAAGATTCGACGGCAAATGCGCTTTTTGCAACTACATCTACTATTCCAAGCGCTGATTATGCTGGCACTGCCATGCACAGTTTCCAGATGTTGGCTGGAACGGTGTCAGAGACGACTTTCAATGTTCGGATCGGCCCGGGAACATCTGGAACGGTTACGATAAATGGTCAATCAGCAGGCCGGAAGTATGGTGGCGTATCAAGAGCGTACTTTACCGTCAGGGAGCTAATGGCATGATCGTCGCAACTCGCGAAGAATTACCGAACTTCGGTCCTGATCCTGGAGTAAATCGTACTCAGATTGGGGCGTGGTACGTTGAATGGACCGGCACCGAACCAACACTGCAAGAAGTCGAAGATTTCATCAACCCACCGCAGACAATCATTGTTCAAGGTGAGAAGCAGATTGCCAAAGCGCAATTGGTATTGCCAACCCCGAATGAGCGTAAATACCGAGCAGTTGTCAGACTCTTGTTGCAAATGAATAATCAAATAGTCAACTTCCTTCAAGCCAACGCAGCTACACTTCCAGCCGGCGCCATGCCAAATACTCGCACATGGTCGCAATTGTTAACAGCGTTACGAAACCATATCGACAGCGAAACAGACCCGAATTCGTGAGGTAAATATGCCAATCACTTTTGCACAATCGGAACCGTTTTCTGAGGCAACTAGCCGCGAGCAGGGCGCCCTCGAACAGACCATGCGCGATCGGGAGTTCTATGCCAAGGAACAGCAGCGGCAAGCTCAGTTGCAAGCCCAGCAGTTCCAACAGGAACTTGCTGCCGCGCAGTTCGGGCAGAATGCCTACCAGTTCGAGGCGCAACGGCAACCGTCCGAACGGGACCAGTGGGCGGTGGCACAGGAGACCGAGCATCGCCAACAGCAACAACGGTTCCAGATGGACTATCAACGTCAGGGCTTTGATCTCCAGGGGAAGTTGCAGCAAACGCAGTTGACCCAGGCCGAGAATCTTCGGATGCAGCGATTACAACGGCAGTTGGATTACGTGCAGGCGCAGGGGGACGCTGGCACTTTCACACCGGATCAAGTCAGAGATTACCAGACGCAGTTGCACACAGGACTTGATCCGCTTGCGCAGCGTCATCAGGAGTCGCAACAGATCACCCAGCAACTACAACAGCAGAACTTGCGCGCTCAAATTGCCGAGCAGGAGGCAATTCAACAACAAAATGATCGTTTTCGTAATGGTGGGATTAACGAGTTGATTCGATATCACACAGGCCCAAATGGTGAGCAAATTCCTGTGTGGATGGATCGAAATGGGAGTATTCACCAACTCCACACCACGCCAGCAGAGACAGCAATACAACGGCAGCAGCGAGAAGAGCGCGAAATCGAAACTTACGGGTCTCGGTTATCTGATATCGAGAGAGAACTTATGGACCAACCAGACTCACTTTACAGTAATGTCGTCGAACAGCGACCTGATGGAACTTTCCGTCAACCAACCAGGCGGGAAACAGGCGCAACGCCAAATTCAATTAGACCGCTTGTAGAAGCAGAGATTGGCCGGCGGGCTAGATCGAGAACCGAGCGCCAGGCCGAAGACCGGCATCTCAGTTTGGTTATCGACCATGTTACTACAGCAGTAAACAGAATGACCCCAGCCGATCAAATCGCGGCAGCGGTCGCGGCTGGTTTCACCGGGGATGCTTTAGGGGTAGAAAGGCTTATCGAGCGCCGGATTCAAGAGCAAATGCGGCACTACCGGACTCAGCGCGGCGGTGGTAGAAACCAAGGTGGGCAGAGCCAGAACACAATTGAAGTTGAAGGTTTTCAAAGGCTACTTGGCGCTGTGACTAATCAGAATATTCCTGGCGCTGGTGGAGCCACCCAAAGCAGGCCAAATGAAGAAGAGCAAAGGATGATGAACACCCCAGGCGCATTGGCGGCAAGGGCACAGCAAAGAGACAACTCAGCAGCGGGATTAGCTCAGGACCCAAGATCAGATACGCCACGAGCACAAGTGACCATAACTTGGTTAATGAATCGACCGTGGCTTTTTAGGCCACCAGGCTTTAACGGTACAAGAGCGGAAGCCGAAACTAGATGGCGCAATGCTACTTGGGAGGAGCGTCTCAGGTGGATGGAAAGCCAACGTAGAGCAGAGGGAGGGCAGTAATGCCAAGCGTTCAAGGTCCCCCGGAATGGTCGGCAGTCGAGCAACAATTCCGTCAAGTTTTTCCTTCGCTTGATGTCGAAAACATGAGGCTAGAGTACGAGCGTGCCCGTAGCATCAACTTGGCTCGTCAGCGTTACCGTGACTGGAGACCTTCCGCTGCCAGAAATATCGGTGAATTTGTTCCATTTCTGAGTTCTATTCGGCGTTGGCGTGAAAATGTCGCTGCGTCCGAAGCAAGAACAAGAATCGTAAATAACCAACCTGAACAAGATGATTACGATACTTTTGCCCGGCACGAGAGAGCGCAACACATTCGGGAAAATGCTTCTTTTGGAGAGGAACTTGGTCATCTTGGGGCTTCTGTCACTAGCTTGGCTGGAGAAGCCTGGGCGGGTGGTCGCGTAATAGGTCTTGCTGGCAAAGGTATCGGCGCAGTAGGGCGCCTTCCGGCAGTGGCAAGAATTCCCGGAGTCACACCGGCGATGCGGTGGCTCGGTCTCGCCGCGGAAGAAACGGCACTTGCCGGTGGAGCTGTACCAGCAGCAACGGGATTATTCAGCCGGCTTCCGACTGCGTACGGGGCCTCTCAATTTGTCGGGCGCACGGCAGCGCAAACTGCCGTGATGCCCTCGATGTACCTTGACCAATGGGCACAAAATAACATCCAGGAAGGCCGTGATCCGATGGACATCACCGGATTGCCGGCGCCTTTTGTCGTCGGCATGGTGCAAACGGCACTTCTCGGCAGCATCGGACGGCAACTCAACGCCAGAATCCCAGGTCGAGGAATCGGCCCAACGCTAACTCGGGTTGGATTGGCCGGGCCGGTCGGCTTGATGGAAACGCAGATCGCCGACACCTTGACCAGCGCGGCCCATCTTTCAACCGGGTACGGTCCTCTGGGAGAAGTCTTCGAGGCATTCCAGCACGAGGGAGTTGAACGCTACAACAGGCTGGATAGTGCATGGTGGCATGCTGTTACGACAGCAGTAACGTTTGCCGCCTTTGCAGGATTACACGAAATACAGAGAGAAGGAACTCCACGGCAGGCTGAAAAAGTGCGTAATCAGGTGATGGAAACGGCACTCGAAACGACGCAAAGACTTGCCAAACAAGGGGTAAGTCGCGAGCGTGCCGGGGAAGTCATGGGCCAAGAGGTCGGTCGGCAGGTTCAGTCATTTGAGCCATTTGAACAGCGAGAGCAAACCGAAAGGCCGGTCGAACAGTCGCCTACGATGCGAGTCGAATCTCCAATGACGCCAGAGCAAGCCACGCAAGGACTTGCGACGGAACAGGCTCGCATGGAGCAAGCCGGAACGCCACGGCCAACGCAGATCGGTCAGACTGGACCGATGGGAGAACCTCGGCCGGCCCCGCAGATGCCACAGTCAAAGCCGATTGAAGCCCCGATTTTGCCGATGAATCGGAAGCAACGTCGCGCCGCCGAGAAGGAAGCGGCAAAAAAACAGAAAGAGTCTGAATCTGAGACATTGCCGATTGTCCAGCAAGTTGCCAAGCAGCTTGGACTTGCGACGAAAGGCAATGTCCAGCAGCTTTCAGAAGCCATTCGCAAGGTTGGCGGCGGACAGTTGCTTGATTTGGCGATCGCGCCAAACGTGCCAGTTGCCACGCCTGCGCCTCCTATGGCAAAAGAGGCGCAAATACCCATCGAAATGCCTCCGAAGGCCAGGACAGGGCAAAATCAGGGGGTCCCTGCCAGTCTTGCACCGCCTGTTGAAAAGCCGTTTCCGGTTCACATTGTACCGGAAGTGTCGATAGCGCGAGCGCTCGAGGCTGTCTCAGGGCTTCATACGAGCGAAAGAATGGCCCTGGAAGGTGTGCTGCATGGCAATTCCTATCGGGAACTGGCTGAGTTGGGCATCGTGAAGGCCAAGAAAGGCGACAGGCCACTATCCCATGAATCCATTCGGAAATATGCAGAATCTGCCTACCAAGAGGCAAAAAAGACCAATCCCGAAGCGTTTCCGCATGAGACGTTGGCCGAGTACCTTTTGGATACTCGGGCAAGAAACGCTGAGGCACTCGCCGGCCTTGGCGGTGAGCGAACAGTTCGCGCGGAACAGGCCCTGGAAGAATCCATCCATGAAGTTACCCAAATAACAGCGGAAGATGCTGCCGAGCTTGAGAAAGAGGGTCGAAGACATGGCTTATCCATCGAAAAAATACGAAATGATATTGCAGCGGCTACAGAAAAAAGGCTTGCAGCTCGCGAAGGCAAGAGTAACGCTGGCCAAACTCCAAGTCCCGCGGGGGAGAGGATTAGGGAAGCTATCAGACGTCGCCAGGCCGAGAGTCAGCAGGGGGCAACCCCAAGGATCACCGATCCTAGTTCCGAAGCTGCCATCCCCGGAAGTGCCGGAAGGCAAGATCAAGCCGCGCCGGTTCCAGAGAGGCCGGCTGGAGGAGTAGGGGAACCGCTTCCGCCAGAACAGTATAGATCGGCCGGCGGCACAATGGGAGAAGGGCCGCTAATCCGAACGGGAACAGAACAGCGGACAGCGCTGGCCCATGAAGTTGCTCGTGAAGATCGGGTCAAGGAAAACTTGGCCGAGATTGAGAAGCAAGCTTCGCAAAGCGACAAGTTGGTTTGGGAATCCGTGCGACGAATGAACGCCAAGAATCCCAAGAAAGCAGCCGAACTTGCAAAGGAAATCGTTGATGCCAACGGCAAGCGTGGCGTCACGACGGAAGAGGCTGGATTGCTTCTCCACCGGCGAATCTCCGTCCGTAACGAGCTGGCTAACGCGATGATCGAAGCGGACCCAGGAAAGACCGCCGTCATGGGAGACCGGGAATTCAAATCCCTGGGTGATAGGATCAAGGATTTGACCGCCGAGCGAAACCTCGTCGATCGTGCCGCCGATCTGTCAGGATCAGAAGCGGGCCGGGCATTCCGTTTCCGAAGGATGTTCGCCAAGTTCGATTACTCCCTTGACTCACTCCTGATGCGAGCCGAAGCCGCAGCCAAACGACCGTTGACTCCCGATGAGCGAACGCAAATTGAAGGAATGGCCAACCAGATCGAGGAATTGACCAAAAACCTCGAAGCGGCCAACGCAAAGAAAATCGCTGAACTTCAAGCCAAAATCGACGCCTACGAAAAGCAACAGGCTGAAAGGACTGTTGAAAAACCAACACCATCGTCCCTCATGGATGCGCGAAACGAATTCGACGCCGCATGGAAAAAGTTCAACAAAAGCATGGCGGGGAAGTTATTCAGCAGTGATCCATCAGGGACCGGAATAGGAATCGTTGCCCAGGCCGCAATAGAGGCCGTTCCACTCGTCAAAGCCGCCGTCAAGCTGGGAGTTGTTCATGTTGCCGAATTCGTCCGTCGCATGAAAGTCATCATCGAAAACGAAGGCAGAAAGTTCACTCCGCAAGCCGAGGAAGCATTGCGGGCGGCATGGGACAAAGTTCATCCTGCTCCAGCCGAGATTGTGAAGGCAAAAAAGGAAGTTGCCGAAAGAACGAAGAACCCCGAAACTCTATCGAGTGAAGCGGGCTTTCGTCTCGACCAAGCGAAAAAGTCCTTCGATAAAATTATCGTTGACCTTAGCGACGATGCAAGGCCAGCGCACATCAAGTTCATCAAAAATACCCTTGATCTCAAAAATATCTTCCGCTCCCTCAAATCGGTTATTGATTTCCCCCTATTGCGACAGGGATTTTTTGCAACGATGTCACATCCAATCAGGACGCTAAGTATGGCGCCGGAAATGGTCAAGGCAACGTTCTCCGAAAAGACTGCACGGCAAGCCGAATACGAAAACACCCACAATGAATTTTCGAAGCTTTACGATGCGGCTGGTGGCGAGCGAACATCTTTCGAGGATCCGTTGACGGCTCGCGAAGAGGGGTTTGCTTCAAAAATAGTCGAGAAGATTCCAGGGATCGGCCGCGTGGTCAAAGGAAGTGAGCGAGGTTATCACACGATCCTCAATCGAATCAGGGTTGATTCTTTCGGAGCGATGGCTGAAACTCTGGCAGCGAAAGACAAATTAACAATGGGCGGCGCGAAGGTTTTGGCCAATGCTGTCAACGTGTTTTCGGGACGCGGAAATATACACGGGATGGAAAAAGCCGCCAATGCACTTACGGAATTATTCTTCGCGCCAAGATGGGCTATTTCTCGATGGCAAGTGCTGATCGGGCAACCTCTTTGGTATGGGATTATGACCGAAGGGATCGGGTTACAGCCACACGCCCGGTTGGAGATCGCCAAGGAATACGCCAGATTCAGTATCGGTGTCGGTGTAGTCGCAGGGCTTGCCGCTCTCGCTGGTTTCAAACTGGAGGATGATTCAAGGTCTACCGATTTTGGGAAGATCAAGGTCGGCAACACGCGACTTGACATATCCGGAGCTTTACAACAACCTCTTGTGTTGTTGTCTCGTCTGATTAGCGGGAAAACGAAAACACTGGCAGGGGAAATCAAGCCTACCAACGGCCCGGAGTTAATATGGAGATATTTGCGTGGACGGCTTGCGCCAATCCCGGGGGCGGTAATGAACCTGTTGCCGCCACAAAAGGATGTTATTGGGCGCCCTGTTTCGCTAGCTGGACAGGCCGAAGACTTGGTAACTCCAATCTTCATCAATGATGTCATACAAGCCTACGAGGATTTGGGGATTACCAGAGGGACGGCGGTATCTCTTCTTGCGCTGGCCGGCGTGAGCATCCAGACGTATCAGCCTGGACAGCGACAAGAACAGATCGGACCGATCAGGCGATTATTGGGTGTGCGGCCTGGCGTTCAGCCTGGCATTGGGCGAGTGCGAGATCAGGTTGCCCCAACCCCAGTACAGCCGGGCCGCCGTGCTCGCGAGCGGGCTATTTTTGGCAGGTAGGCGCAAGATAAAGCCGTGGTGGAATCTGAAAACCACCACGGCGCTACTGCCACGACAACAAGCCGTGGTCACTTCGATACGAGAACTCCTAGAACATCGTCGGCGTCCAGGCACAAGAACTCATCGCGATCAAATTCGATCTTGTTGCCTGAGTAGGAAGAATAGTAGACCACGCTTCCTTCGTCGAACGGAATCGGATAGATATTGCCGTCGCTCTCTCGCTTACCGATGCCATTGGCCACAATTTTGCCTCGTCTTGGTTTCTCCTTGGCTTGGTCTGGCAGCAAGATTCCGCCAGGAGATTTGTCCTGCGCCTCCTCAGGCTTAATGAGGACTCGGTTTCCGTTTGGAATGAACAACATTCGGTTTCTCCTTGGGGTCTGAAGTTGTCAGGCTTACTGGTTCCTTCGATGGCAAGGCTGAGACAGCGAAGCGGCACCGTCCCAATACCAGATACGGCGAGCATTAAGCAACACCACTTCCTGCCCATTCCGAGACTCCAATTCGCCAGCGAAAACTCCTGCGCTTTGGGTCCGCACTAAAACATACTTAAGCAATTTCTTCGACATTTTCGACATTCTTTCTCCTTGGTTAAGGTAATGGTCACGTTCGTCCAAAAAATCTGTGGTCACATTCAAATTCAGACGTGCATCGCAACGAGAACACGATCATCGATCAACCCTAGCGATGTGCATTTCCTCCTGGTCAATATCCGTAACATGCGCCGTCATCCGGAGGTCTTCCTCTTCTCGCATAATAGCAATGTCACGGATGGCCTCGAAGCCGAGCCGCGTTTTGCCTTTCTTCCTGGGCAGACAAATCACCTTGACGGTATCGCCCGATGGAGTTCTGATAATCACGCTTTGCCATTCTTCTCGGCTCAACACAAGCATGTCGATTCTCCTTGGTCCTGCATGATCGAAACCATAACGCCTATTGGTCCGTTGTTTTTTTGATCCCATGTCGCCTTCCAGAGAGGCGATCCGTCATCGAATCCACCCATCAGGCAAATTGCGTCTTCGGTCCCTTTTAGCGCGGTCGGCAAATTGGAACGATCCATCCGGTGCCCCCCGAGGCGAACAAACGAAACCAAGAGAGGCGCGCCACTATGGTAGCCTTTTGCAAACGGGGCAAACAGTTCCATGTTCCGTCCAATGAATTTGCTTACTACCTTCCGCGCAGCCTGGGTTCGCTTGCTCCTGGCTCTCCAGTCCCGTCCGTTGATCTCGGACACCGTAATAATCGGCAGCGTCATAGTCAAAACGCCTTTGCAGAGAGTCACGACCGGCAAAACCATGAGAGGTTCCGTCTTCCGTGGCGGTTCATCAGAGACAGACGTCTCGTCGTCAAGGTTTGCCGGCCTTCTGACGACAACTCCAGGAGTCGCGAGGATCTGTCTTTCAAGGTCAGGTGGAATGACCATAGGTAACATCCTGGATTAACTAATCAATAACACGCTGCATGGTGTGTGGGTCGTATTGGTAGGTGACCTGATACACGCCTTTGGGTAACCGATGATGCGGATGTTCAGGGTGCGTCAGCATCCATGGTCCGTGGGCAACTACGACAGGCCCGAGTATTTCAGATTCTCTAACTTCCATTGGCGCCGACACTTTCGGCGGCAGACACTTTCCGAGGTAAACCATGACTGGCCCTTCGGCAACGTGCCTGGCGCCGTTGCCGGTGCCCATGGCAACCTGCACACTGTCCTTACCGATCTGTTCGCCGCGGCAATGGTCTGTCGCGACGTGATGCACGTACAGGTCACCCTGCTGTACGACGCTGCCAATCTCGAGGCGGCGAGTTATGCGCATCTCGGTGTTAGCTGGCGCATCCTGGATAGTCTGAATCGTTTCGATGACGTTCGTTTCGATTACATCGTTCATTACATCTCCTTTTGGTTAACTTTTTGACAAAATCAGTGACTCATCAAATCCGCAGATAGCAATGTGCGCCTCGCGGCACGTCTGCACGTTTTGGGGAACGGGCATATAGTATACCCGCCTGGTCCCACCATCCGTGCCAACCAGCCACTGGTCGCCATTCTTGTCGCGCAAAAGCGCCCGCGGGGCCGCACCCTTGCGACATTTTTCATGGTCCATATCGATTAATTTGGCTTTCGTTTCCCATAGGTATTTTTCCGGTGTCATGCGCTCGATCAGGGCGCGGCGAACCTCAGCGTTGCTTTCATCACTGATTTCCTGCACCGTTATTTTGTGCGGCCAAACGATGGCGTGGGCTGGTAAGTAGATTCCGTGCCAAAAATAAAAATTCTCGATCTCGTTCTCGATGGACGGCCCGTTTTCGCAGTGGAGCCTTCTCCTCCTCCCCGAACCAACCGATTCAGTATGCACCTTCGGTTTCGCGATCCAGTACAGCGTGCGATCTGTCCAGAAAAGGATCCACGCGCCGCCGTTAAAAGCGTTGAGAAGCGGCAGTGACCATTTTGCCACGGCTGGCGCAGAATCCGTGCCAAAATACACTGTCACGATCCACGAAATATCCCAATCCCACCAGTAACTGCCGAGAGCGCACCACCGCGCAAACCTTTTCAGGGCGTCGCTGGCGGCGATGGCGTCGCTGGCGGCGCGGGCATCGCGGGCGGCGATGGCATCGCGGGCATCGCGGGCGGCGATGGCATCGCGGGCGGCGCTGGCGTCGCGGGCGGCGCTGGCGTCGCTGGCGGCGAGGGCATCGAGGGCATCGCGGGCGGCGCGGGCGGCGCTGGCGGCGAGGGCATCGAGGGCGTCGCGGGCATCGCGGGC
>C687J35021_10002612_pt1 | contig 12718 bp, 13 predicted proteins | sample RifCSPhighO2_12_FD_35021 | JGI IMG/M metagenome (IMG submission 35021)
AGGCTTTCTAGAATGGTCACGCCAAGCAAAGAGGAAGCGACCATGTCAGAGACCTTCACCAAGAGCATGGCCAGGAATATCTACTTTGGGGGGAGCGTGTTCTTCTTCCTGGTATTCCTGGCCCTGACCTATCACACAGAGCAGACCTTTCCAGAACGCAGCAACGCCTCGGAGATGAACGAGTCGGTGGTACGCGGCAAAGCAGTCTGGGAGAACAACAACTGCATCGGCTGCCACAGCCTGCTGGGCGAGGGCGCCTACTTCGCGCCCGAGCTGGGCAATGTGTTCACCCGGCGTGGCGAGGATGCGGCCTTCAAACCGTTCCTGCATGCCTGGATGAAGGCGCAACCGCTGGGCATCCCAGGCCGCCGGGCGATGCCGCAATTCAATTTGAGCGAGCAGGAAGTGGACGATATGGCGGAGTTCCTCAAGTGGACTTCGAAGATCGATACCAACGACTGGCCGCCAAACAAGGAGGGCTGATAGATGACCATTGCCAATCCACATCTGAAATTCGCCTCGCAAGCCGTGGCCAAGCCGTACTTCGTGTTCGCCCTGATGCTGTTCCTCGGGCAGATCCTGTTCGGCTTGATCATGGGCCTGCAGTACGTGGTCGGTGACTTCCTGTTCCCGCTGATCCCCTTCAACGTGGCGCGGATGGTGCACACCAACCTGCTGATCGTCTGGCTGCTGTTCGGCTTCATGGGCGCGGCCTACTACCTGATTCCCGAGGAAGCGGATCGTGAACTGCACAGCCCGAAGCTGGCGATAATCCTGTTCTGGGTGTTCGCCGCCGCCGGTGTGCTGACCATTCTCGGTTATCTGTTCGTGCCCTATGCGGGCCTGGCCAAGATGACCGGCAACGATTTGCTGCCGACCATGGGCAGGGAATTCCTCGAACAGCCGACCATCACCAAGATGGGCATCGTGGTGGTCGCCCTGGGCTTCCTCTACAACATCGGCATGACCCTGCTCAAGGGGCGCAAGACCACCATCAGCATGGTCATGATGACCGGCCTGATCGGCCTGGCGGTGTTCTTCCTGTTCTCCTTCTACAACCCGGAAAACCTGGCGCGCGACAAGTACTACTGGTGGTTCGTGGTGCACCTGTGGGTGGAGGGCGTGTGGGAGTTGATCATGGGGGCGATGCTCGCCTTCGTCCTGATCAAGGTCACCGGGGTGGACCGTGAAGTGGTCGAGAAGTGGCTGTATGTGATCATCGCCATGGCCCTGATCACCGGCATCCTCGGTACCGGTCACCACTTCTTCTGGATAGGTGCACCCGAGGTCTGGTTGTGGGTCGGCTCGATCTTCTCGGCGATGGAACCGATACCCTTCTTCGCCATGGTGCTGTTCGCCTTCACCATGGTCGGCAATCGGCGTCGGCAGCACCCCAACCGCGCCGCCACCCTGTGGGCCAAGGGCACGACCGTGACCGCGTTCTTCGGCGCTGGCGTGTGGGGCTTCCTGCATACCCTGGCCCCGGTGAATTTCTACACCCACGGTTCGCAGCTCACCGCGGCCCATGGCCACCTGGCGTTCTACGGGGCCTACGCGATGATCGTGATGACCATGATCAGCTATGCCATGCCACGCTTGCGCGGCCTTGGTGAAGCACCGGATGAGCGCGCGCAGACCGTCGAGATCTGGGGCTTCTGGCTGATGACCCTGTCGATGGTGGCGATCACCCTGTTCCTCACCGCCGCCGGNGTGGTGCAGGTACAGCTGCAACGCTGGCCCACGGANGGCACCGCGCTGTCGTTTATGAACACCGTCGACCAGATGGCCGTGTTCTTCTGGTTGCGCCTGGCNGCCGGGGTGGTCTTCCTGATCGGCCTGATCTGCTACCTGTACAGCTTCAAGCAGCGTGGCCGGGCCACGGCCCGCGACGAAGCCGCCCTGGCCATTGCGGCCTAAGCGGGGACATCCGTTAACTTTCGGCCCGGCTGGTAGAGCGGGCCGTTTTTGCATTGGTGGGGATGAGTGGTCGCAATACCTAGGGTGCGCCGTGCGCACCCAGGATGATGCAACCAGCGCTGGTGCGCACAGCGCGCTCTACGAAGCAGGCTTCAACAACCCATTGGGATATACGCATAAAAGAGGTGAAGCAGATGGCTTTTACCGTCGAAGTGGAAGAATGGGTGGGCAGCGTCTGGCACCGCTTTATCACCCGCCGCGCCAGCCCGGACTTTCCCGAGGCGCGGGTCGAACTGGCCAGCATGCAGCGGCCCCTGGCGTTGTTGTTCCGCGCCATGGGTGGTGCCAGCGGGGTCGGCGTGGAGGCCGCCAGCGCGCGCGATCTGCTGTTGCGGCGCCACCTGCTGCAACAGGTGGCCGGCACCTGCAAACAGATGCCGGTGGCCTGGTGCGATGCCAGCAACCTGCGCCTGCCGCCGAGCCTGGCGGTGTACCCCGAGGTCGCGCTGAATCAGGACCTCTACCGCTGGCTGGCGCTGCTCGCCTCACAAGCGGGGCCGATGCGCCACTGGGCGCGGGATAACCAGCGCTGGACCCAGCAACTGCTGCAAACCTATCCGGCCCTGCGCCCGCGCTACCAGCGCCTGGTCGAGGCTCATCTGCAGGTACGCCCGGATCCCGGCTCGCTGGCCAAGGGCGAGGCCGAACTGGAGGTCGCGCTCTGTCAGGCCCTGCGCGAACCGGGCAGCGTCGAGCATTTCCCCCGCAGCGAACGGGCACCCTGGCCGCTGCCGCTGTGGCTGTACCCGGCGCAAAACCTCGGCCAGCCCCAGGCCTGTGAGTTGGGCGAGGAGAGCGAAGGCAACCTGCTGACCCCGCCGGGCGAAAGCAAGGGTGGGCCCAAGCGTGCCAAGCGGGTCGAGGAGAGCACCAGCAAGGGCGGCCTGCTGATCTTCCGCCTGGAAAACCTGTTCAGCTGGTCCGAGCATGTCGAACTGGATCGCTGCACGGACGACAGCGAAGACCTGGACGCCGCGCGGGTCGCCGAGGACCTCGACGAACTGGCCCTGTCCAAGCAACGCCTGCGCAAGGGCGGCGGGCTCAAGCTGCACCTCGATCTGCCACCGGCGGATGTCGACGATATTCCGCTGGGCGAAGGCATCAAGCTGCCAGAGTGGGACTATCGCAAGCAGAGCCTGCGCGAGGATTTCGTCAACCTGCAGATGATGCTGCCGCGCGGCAGCGAGGCGCAGCCGCTGCCCTTGCGTCTGGCTCCATTGGCCAAACGCCTGCGCCGGCAGTTTGAGCACCTGCGCAACGATCGCCAGTGGCTGCGTCAGCAGCCCCAGGGCTCGGAACTGGATATGCAGGCCTGGCTGGATTTTCATGTCGAGCGTCAGCATGGCCAGTGCGCCGAACGTGGCCTGTTTATGGAGCAGCGGCAAACCCGCCGCGACCTGGCCTGCCTGCTGCTGGCGGATGTGTCGATGTCCACCGACGCCCACATGGACGACCAGCACCGGGTCATCGAGGTGATCAACGACAGCCTGCTGCTGTTCGGTGAAACCCTGTCGGCCCTGGGGGACGAGTTCGCCCTCTACGGCTTTTCCTCCCTGCGTCGCCAGCAGGTGCGCATGCTCGAACTGAAATCCTTCAAGCAGCGTTACGACGACAACACCCGTGGGCGCATTCAGGCGCTCAAGCCCGGCTACTACACCCGTATGGGCGCGGCCATTCGCCAGGCCACCGCGCTGCTCGGGGCCTGCAAACAGCGGCGCAAGCTGCTGCTGTTGGTGACCGATGGCAAACCCAACGACCTGGANCTNTACGAAGGCCGCTANGGCGTCGAGGACACCCGCGAAGCGGTGCTGCAGGCGCGNCGTCAGGGGCTGTTGCCGTTCTGCATCACCATCGACAGCCAGGCGGGGGANTACCTGCCCTATATGTTCGGTGCCAATGGCTACACCCAGATCCGCCAGCCCCAGCAATTACCCCTGCGCCTGCCGCAGTTATATCGGCAGTTGACCCAGGTGTAGCCGGTCGAGTGTCAAAGCCATCGCGACTGAGAGCGGGTGCGCGCGGCCTAGGCGGCCCCGCGTACCCTACGGCGGGGAGGGCCTTGGTGCGCACGTGGAGGATGGGTAGGGTGCGCCGTGCGCACCGATTGTCAGCAGAGGCACTTGGGGGGCTGCTCAGGCAATACTGCGCGGCAACCACACAATCATCACCGCACAAAACACCGTCAGGCCGATGCAGAACCACATAAAGCGCCGTTGCCGGCGCTCGCCCGCGCCGTCGCTCAGGGCTGGTAGAGGCATGCCGCAGTTATCGCACTCGGCTTCCCCGGGGGGATTGTCTTGCTGGCAATACAGGCATTTAGGCATGGCAAGCGCTCACGGGCGAAGACCGGCGTATCACTCGAACTGCTCCAGGCGCAGGCGATCGACAATAACGATCTGGCGGCCTTCCTGGGTGATGATTTCCTCATCGATCAGGCGGCGCATGATCCGCGAAAAGGTCTCCGGCTGGATCGACAGATGCCCCGCGATCAGCTGCTTGGCCATCGGCAGTTCGAAGTTGTTGCCCGCATCCGGCTGGCGCGCGAGCTGGGTGATCAGGTAGCGCACCACGCGGTGGGTGGCGTTTTTCAGCGACAGGGTTTCAATCTCGTTGACCCGCTGGTGCAAGCGCACGCAGAGCTTGCCGAGGAGGGCGAAGGTCAGCGACCTATTGCTCTGCAGCAGGCGCATATAGGTGCTGTTGGCGATGCGGTAGAGCTGGGTAGGACACACCGCCTCGGCCGAGGCGACGTAATTGGGTGTATCCATCAGCATCATGGCTTCGGCGAAGGTCTGCCGATTGCCGATGACTTCGAATACCTTCTCCTGCCCGTCCGGGGTCAGGCGGTAGATCTTCACCGCTCCGGCGATAACGAAATAGAACGAATGGGCCGGCTCGCCCTGACGGAACAAGGGCTCACCCTTGTCGATGCTGAGCAGCTGGCTGGTGCTCATCAGCTCATCCATCTGCTCTTCGTTCAACGGCTCGAACAAGTGGTGATTGCGGAGAATCTGGTGATGAACGCGGTGAAGCACCATAAAACACATCCTGATTGTTTGGCTTGAAGCCTAGAACGGCCTGGAACCCGGCCTGTGCGCGACAGACTGACGGCGGGGGTCTGTTGTGGGCAACGCAGTACTAGCCGGCGGTTGCAATCCAATGCTGTACGGGCAGCACCAGGGGCGCGCTGGCAGCGTGCGGATAATCGCCGCTGGCGGCCGGCAGCGTGGTGGAAGCCAGACTCAGGGCAACGCCACTGGCCAAAGCCAGTCCCGAGGCGAGGACCAGGTAGCAGGCGATCAGTTGCAGAACGTTTTTCATGGAGACTCCCGGCATGGCGCTCATGGGCTGGTATGGGGTTATGGATAGCTATCCCTGCTTACCTAGAGCAAGCCGCATGCCACAGGCAACTCATTGAATTTAAAGGTTTTAATGGGTTGCTATGGTAAGTATGACCATGACCAATCAGGGTTATAAATACCTTTATGGTCGTTATGACCACAAAGCAGCTGGCGCACTGCTCACTCCGCCGCTTGGGAGGGCAGCGGTTCGCGGGCCATAGGCTGGGCTTGGGTGCTGCGCGATTGGGCAAAATCGCTGGCGATAATGCGGCTCATGTCCGCGAACAGCGCATCGGCTTCCTCCGCGCTGCAGTCTTCCCGGTAGCGTTTGCGCAGGCCATAGCTGCTGAGGGTGATATGCACGTCGGCACTGATGCCATGCTGAGCCAGGCAGGCGCTTACGCAGTGCAGGGGGCAGCCGTCAATGGCCAGGATCGGGCGGCTGGAGCAGGCCTTGCTGACCAGCGCCTGGACATTGCCGCCGACGCCGGCAATGCAGGACATTTCTGCCAGGCCGGCACGATCCAAACGCACGGCCAGGGTATTGGCCAGTTGCGCCACGTTGGAGCAGCCAGAGCAGGAGTAGACCAGGGGGAGAGTTGTCTTGGACATTACGCGTGTCCTCCAGCGTCAAGAGTCTGCCCAGTTTGACCAGGGTGCGGCAGCTGACGTTGACCAAAGTCAATTCTGCCCATACAGGCTCCTAGTCGTAGTTAATCAGCTCTTGCAGGTCGATGATTTCGATGTTGCGGCGCTGTACGGCAATCACCCCCGAGTCGATCAGGCGGTGAAGAATGCGCGAGAACGTCTCCGGCTGGATGCCCAGCCTTGAGGCGATCAGGCGTTTTGGCACATCGAGCATGATCACCCCGTTGCCTTCCTCGTGGGCCTGGGCGAGAAAACGCCTGACCCGGTGACAGGCGTTGGCCAGGGTCAGGGTGTCGATCTCGTTCAGGCGCTGGTGCAGGCGAATGCTCAGGGTGGCGAGAATGTCCAGACAGATGCTCGGGTGCTCTTCCAGCAGGCGGCGGTATTGCGTGCCGTGCAGGCTGGCCACCTGAGAGGTCTTCAGGGCAGTGGCGCTGACCGGGTACTGCGCCACACCGGTGAACAGCAGCGCTTCGGCAAAGGATTCGCCGGCGCGGATGATCTCCACCAGTTTTTCCTGGCCGTCGCAGACCACACGATGCAGCTTCACCTGGCCGCTGAAGACGAAAAAGAAGCGCTCGGCCTTGTCGCCCTGGTGGAACAGCGAAGCGCCCGTCGCCAGGCGCTTGAGGTTGGCCGAGGCGCACACCTCCTGCAACGCCGCCTCCGGTAGCCGGCTGAACAGGTGGTGACGGCGCAACTGTGCGACAAGTGACGGTTCGGTCAGCATGGTGTCTCCCAGGATGCCGCTCGGGATTGCTCGGGACTGCATGCTAGGAGGCCTAGGGGCGTCACTTCCTTGATTTCAAACAAGTCCGGGCGCGACGGCCCGTATGGCCAGCTAGAAGGGCACATCCGCCCTCTGTCGGCGCGGCTCAACTCCAGCCCCAGAACTGCAACCACCAGCCATAGCCGACCCCGGCAGAACCCAGCGCCAGACAACCGAACGCGGCGAGGCGACTGAGCCCACGCGCGCCATGGCGGCCCAGCACCTGCCAACCCAGCCACAGACTCCAGGCAATCGCACCGGCGAGCAGGCCCGCGCGGGCCGGCTGCACCCAGGCCAGGGCCAGGCNTTCGTAGCGCAGCAGNTTGACGGTGGTNGCGCTCAGGCCGAGAAACAGGCCACTGGCACCGAGCGGAATCAGGCTCAAGGCCAGGTGCTCGAACACATTGCCAGTGCGCGACACCAGCGAGGCCGCGGCCCGTAGCAGCAGCCACAAACCGCCACCGAGCAGCAGCGCGCTGGCCGCCAGGTAAAACAGGATCAGCAGGCCATCGAGCCAGCTGAACAGGTCGTTGGCCTGCGGGTAGTGGGTCAGCAGCCACCAGGGCGCATCGGCCTGCAGCAGCCAGTAGCTGTCATGCTCGACCAGCCAGGTCGCCGCCATCTGTTTCAGGCTGACGAACCAGGGGCTGACCGTCCATTGAAAGGCACCCATGGCCAGGCCAATCACGCCGAACAGCAACAGGCTGCTGTCCCAATGGCTGGCGTGCTGCGGTCCGACGATCAGCACTTCAGCGTTCGGCGAGCGCGCGCCCAGCCTCACCGCGCCGCGCTGTCCGCTGCAACGCCCGCAGGCGTGACAGTCGGCTGCGCCCCGCATGCGGCGGATATCCAGCAGCGGCGCGCAGTTGGGCGGCGGCTGGCGCGGCGGCGGATTGTCCAGCCAGCGCTGCTCATCGACCCGGTAATACAGGGGTGCCAGGCGGGCGAGGAGGGCGAACACGCCGCTGACCGGGCACAGATAGCGGCACCAGACGCGCTTGCCGCGACCATAGAGAAAGCCCACCAGCATCGCCGCCAGGGTCGAGCCGCCGAGAATCAGCAAGGCCGCCTGGGCGTAGTCGTAGACGCTGATCAACTGGCCATAAACAGTGGTGAGGATAAACGCCAGGGTCGGCCAGCCGCCCCAGCGAATCCAGCGCGGGGTGCCGCGGCCCAGCCCGCGCCAGCTGATCCATTCGCTCAGCGCGCCTTCGGGGCACAGCACCCCGCACCAGAGTCGGCCGAACAGCACGATGGACAGCAGCACGAACGGCCACCAGACGCCCCAGAAAATAAACTGGGCGAGCAGCGTCAGGTTGTCGAGTATCCGCGCCTGGCTGGACGGCAACGGTAGCAGCGCCGGCAGCACCAGCAACAGACCATAGAAGGCCACCACCGCCCACTGCACGCCACGAATCAGCCGCCCGTGACGACGCAGGGCATCGCCCAGGTCGCCGAGCAGGGCATTCAACTGGCGCATGGCGACACGCTGGGCGAGCTTCGCCACTCGCAGACCCGGTAACCGCTCAGGATGGAACACAAGCAAGCTGACATGGCGAACTCCGCTGCGCCGCGGCCTGAGGGATCAGTAACCGCCTTTCTTGCCGATGCCGGCGTAGATGAATTCGTAGCTGAGTTCGCAGCGCTCGAACCAGGGGGCGACGCCGGTTTCCTTGTCGATGTGGCGACCGAACATGGCGTGGCCGCCAGTGGGCGGCAGGAGGCTGTAGGTCAGGTGGTACTTGCCCGGGCCGAACAGCTTGAGGTTGTCGCCATAGTGCGGGCCATCGTTGGCCACCATGGCGTGGAAATCGCCCTTGAGTGCCTGCTCGCTGCCTTCCTTGCGCAACACGAAGGCGACGTGCAGATAGGGCACAAAGCTGCCTTCCGGAAAGCCGTTGGGGTTGCTTTTCAGTGCGCTGATATCGGCTTCCAGGTGCACATCGGAGTCGGCGGCGGGGCGCATCATGCCCGGTGGGTCCATCTCGATCGGCTGCAGATACAGCGCCCCGACCTCCAGACCACCGCATTGCTGGGGCTCACCAATCGGGTATTCCTTGGCCTGGGCACATGCAGCGACCAGCAGTAGGGCGAGCGAGAAAGGCAGTTGTGCGCGCATTGACGATTTCCTCTGAGCATTGGCTTGGATGGGGCCTAGCTTAGGGATACGCGCTTTAAACAATAATGATTTGCATCAAGATTGATCTTTGCCGGCAAGATAATTGGCCAGATCAGCATCCGTGCATGTATTTCGTGCCGGGGCAGGGCATCAATGACTCTGCCGCACCACCTCGATACGAAACTGCGGCTCATAGGGCGGCACATTGCACTCGATGATATCGCCCGGTGCCACCTGCAGGCGCACGCCGACTATATCGGCGCGGATCGGCTGCTGGCTGACGCAGCGATCGACCAGCACCGCCGTGCGCACCTGCTGGGCACCCAGGCTGGACAGATAGGCGCAGGTGCGCAGCAGCGAATGACCCTGGTAGAGCACATCATCAATCACCAGCAGCTGGGTATTGGCCAGGTCCAGGGCTGCCAGTTCGGCGCTTTCGGTCAGCGCCGTATGGGCATGCAGCACGCTGAGATCGTCGGCGTAACGCTTGACCTTGAGGGCAAACAACGGCAGTTCGGGCTGCCCGCTCAGCAGCGCCAGCTGTTGCTGCAGCATGCGCGCCAGGGGCTCGCCGCGGCGCAGTATGCCGACCAGGGCGCAGGGCCCAGGCGGCAGCAGAGCCAGGGCCTGACGTGCCATATCGCGGATAACCTGTTCGAGTTCTGTGCTGTCGTACAGACACAAGCGCTGCACCTTGCTGGGGCTTGAACTGGGCATGGACTTAGTTCCCTTGGGCAATTTCTTGGCGGGTGACGGGGAGTAGGGCGGGGAACTCTTCTGGGGTCAGGGTTTCCTTTTCCAGCAACAGCCGGGCACCTTGTTCCAGCTCGTCGCGGCGGCTCTGCAGTAGGCTCTTGGCCCGCGCGTAGGCCTCTTCAATCAGGGCCTTGACGCACAGATCGACCTCGCGAGCGGTCTGCTCGGAATAATCCTTTTCGCGCAGGCTGATCGCCTGTTCCCCCAGATAACTGGCGCTCTGACGCTCCAGCACGGCCTGGCCGAGTTCGCTGCTCATGCCGAAACGGGTGACGATCTGCCGGGCGATATCGGTGACCTTGGCCAGGTCGTCGGCCGCACCGGTGGACACTTCATCGAACACCAGATGTTCGGCCGCACGCCCGGCCAGCAACACCAGCATGCGGTCCTTGAGCTCGCGCAGGGTGATCAGGAAGCGGTCTTCGGTGGGGCGCTGCAGGGTATAACCGAGCGCACCGACTGAACGCGGAATGATCGACACCTTGTGCACCGGGTCCATGCCCACCAGGCTGGCCGCCGCCAGGGCGTGCCCCATTTCGTGATAGGCCACCACCTCACGCTCATGGGGCTGCAGCAGGCGGCCGCGGCGTTCGCTGCCGATCACGATGCGTTCAACCGCTGCAGTGAAATCGGCCATGTCCACCGCCTGTGCGCCGCGCCGGGTGGCGACTATGGTGGCTTCATTGACCAGGTTGGCCAGGTCCGCCCCGGAAAAGCCGGTGGTCATCCCGGCGATGCCTTCGATGTCGAGGTCCGCGCCGGCCTGGATGCGCTTCAGATGCACCTTGAGAATGGCGACGCGGCCGCGCCTGTCCGGGCGGTCGATAACGATCTGCCGGTCGAAGCGGCCAGCGCGGAGCAGGGCGGGGTCGAGCACCTCCGGGCGGTTGGTGGCCGCCAGAAGCACAACGCCTTCGCGGGTATCGAAGCCGTCCAGTTCGGCCAGCAACTGGTTGAGGGTTTGCTCCTTCTCGTCGTTGCCGCCAAAGGAGCCGGCCCCGCGCATCTTGCCCAGGGCGTCCAGTTCGTCGATAAAGATGATGCACGGCGCGGCTTTGCGCGCCTGCTCGAACAGATCGCGAACCCGTGCGGCACCGACGCCGACAAACATTTCGACGAATTCGGAACCGGAAATCGAGAAGAAAGGCACCCCAGCCTCACCGGCCACTGCCTTGGCCACCAGGGTCTTGCCGGTGCCGGGCGGGCCAACCAACAGGATGCCCTTGGGAATCCGCGCGCCCAGGCGGCTGTACTTGGGCTGATCCTTGAGAAAGGACACCACTTCGAGCAGCTCGGCCTTGGCCTCGTCGATGCCCGCCACGTCGTCGAAAGTCACCCCGGTATCACGCTGGACAAATACCTTGGCCTTGGATTTGCCGACATTGACCATGCCGCCAAAACCCTGCTTGGCGGCCAGGCCACGAAACAGAAAGGACCAGAAGGCGAAAATCAGGATAAAGGGCAGCAGCCAGCTGAGCAGATTACTGAGCACGCCGTCTGCGCGGGTACCGCTAAAGCTCACCTCAGACTGCGCCAGGGCTTCAGCCAGATCGGGCTCGACGCGAATGGTGCTGAACAGCTGACGGTTGTTGATCGGTTCCTTGAGCTTGCCGCTGATCTGCTGCTGTTCGATGCGCAAGTCGCTCAGTTTCTCTTCCTTGAGCAGGCGCATAAATTCGCTGTAGGCAATCGGCTCAACTGCGCTGCGGGCACTCCACCAGTTCTGAAATACCAGCAGCAGGCTGAAGGCCACAAGGAAGAACCAGAGGTTCCATTGATGCTGCTTATCCATGCTGCCGGTCCTCGAGAAGATCTCGTCGACTGCCTTTCTAGCGCAATGCGGCCGAGCCTGCATTGATACCCGTCAACCCGCAGGCCAGGCTCGGCTCAGACTAGGGCACTTCGGCAGCGCCCTGAGCCAGTGGTTTGAAGCGCGAGTGACGCATCAGCTCTTCGGTGCTGAGCAGCTGCTGATAGCGTCGCCCGCGGATGATCCAGGTGGGATAACCGGTGATCTTCTCTTCGATACAGGCCCGGGCCAGCACGCCTTTGCGACCGTTCGGCGAGCACTCGACATAGGGCAATTGCTCGGCCGCAGGGCCAAACAGGCTTTTCTGTTCCTGGCAGGCCGGGCACCAGAATGCACCGTAGAATTTTGCCTCGCTGCGCTGCAGGTGGTTGGCCAGGGCCAGCAGTTGCGGATCGGCACGCGGGGAAAACAGATCGCTGTAGTAGAGATGCAACACAACCACAGCCAGCAAGGCCGTCACGCCACTGCGCAGCAACCAGTTTCGCCAGTCGGTCACGGTCGCCGACTTCGGCCAGATCTGGCTGGCCCGCAGGAAAAACGCCGTCAGCAGCGCCAGCGACAGCAGACACCAGGCGCAGAAGGCCGCCAGCTCGATCCAGCCGACCAGCGTCAGGTAGAGGCTGATGACCAGACCGACCAGGGCAATCAGCCATAGCCGCCGCCAGCGCTGCAAACGGTTCGGCTGTCGCCAGGCATGCACCGCCAGCACCGCATAGAGGGCAAAGCCCCAGAGCGCCAGTGGCACGCCCAGCACCCTTGACCAGCGGCTTTGCTGAATCAGCTGACAAGACGAGCCCTGATCACAAAAGGCCGGTGCCGCATCGCTCAGGGCAGCGAACGAGAGGTATCCGCTGAGCAGCATGCCGGACAAGGCCAGCAGCAACAGTATCCAGTCCGGTGCAGCCGCCCGGGTTTTCTCGACACCGACCCGATCCGTTGCTGCGGAGCGGTGAAGTTTCTTGCTGGTATGTTTACGCATGGGCCAGGTCGATATTCAGAGGGTTCAATTAGCAGGCTAGCACTGGGGCTTTCAGCCTGACAATTTTGTTCGGTAGGCTCAAGCAAGGGCTGAATTGAACATAACAGCCATTACACGCGGCAGGACCTACGGGCTGTAGCCTGAGCCAATACTTCGTATAATGTATATTATGTTAAATATACTGTGTGGTGACTAATACGAGATGCGTTTGCCTAGCCTGTGACGCCTGATGAAAAAGTAGAAAATGACTGATTAAAAAAAATACCAAGATATCAGTGAGATGCAGCATTCTCCGCTGTCAAGGTTTCCCTTGCCCCCC
>C687J35021_10002613_pt1 | contig 12717 bp, 10 predicted proteins | sample RifCSPhighO2_12_FD_35021 | JGI IMG/M metagenome (IMG submission 35021)
CATCTTCGGTGGCGGTATGCGGCTTGTCCTGTTTGGCGTATTCGCCGGAAAGGAACAGGTTTTCCACGCCGGCGTTGCCAGCGGCGCGCAGGCTGTAGGTTTTCATGCCGTCGCGCTCAAGTTGCGTCGGTGAAGCGTATTTTTCGTCCACATCGATTGTGTTGATGTAAGTCAGGCCGACGGTGCCCGGCTCAGCAACGTGCTCCAAGGTGGCGACATACATTTCAGTTTTGGCTTGTCCGCGGTTATCGGACTTCAACCACATCAGGTCGCTGCGCCAACCCTCCTGACCACCGAGACGCAGCACGGCCGTTTTGTCGAAGTTCTTACGTGCTCCCAAGTAGGTGCTGCCACCACGGTTAAACTCGCCATCGGCCAGACCCTTACCGAGGTTTGTGCCATCGCCATAAATTAGAAAACCATCACCGACCGCTATATTCTGGCGACCGAAGGACACGTCTACGCCGTCTTTACCCAGTGCCTCGAACAGTTCGCCAGAGCGCCAGCCAGCGTAGGCATCTTCAATCTTGGTGGTGCGTTCTGAACCATTACTAAAGCCAGTGGCGTCACCGTCACCCCAGGTTGCGCTGCTCAGCAACGAGAACGCGCCATACGCAGTACCAGCGCCAGCCAGACCCTGATCACCACTGATTCCGTACTTGATATAACCTTCGCGCCAGGTAGACGAGCCCTCAGACTTACTACCGGAGTTCGAGTAATTCTGCTGGCTGTTAAAGAAACCGAACGTGGCTTCGAGGTTAGCGTTGAGGTGAGTATCTTCATCTGCGTACAGTTCATAGGCGCTGGCTTGTGTGCTGCCAGCAATCAACGCCGCAAGGATGGAAATACGAAAGAAGGACGACTTATGCATGTGTTGGCTTCCATTATTATATTTAAAGGTAAGGAACTTGATTAGGCCGGGACTACTTCACCTGCGTCACTGACATGCAAGCGACAAGCTGAATTATTAATACAGCCATTACCGAACTTAGCAAGTGGGTTTAGCAAGATTTTAACGAGCAGTTACTTCAGGTAACCGCCCCGACAGAAACAGTCTAATTATTATTATGAAAAATCAAAGAAACGACGGGCATTGCAACAGCAATTAATTTACCGAGGGCTACGCTCAGTGATTGAGCATGGCGGATAGGCGCTTACCAACAAGCGCCTACCTAGCCTCCAGCCTTCTTAGCTCATATCAGGCTCGAAAATGCCCCGCTTCATATAAAACTTCACCCATAAAACGCTACAAATGGTAATGAACAAAAGCATGCCACCAGTAATGGCATAAACAGAGCTGGTCAATTCCGGCGAGGGGGAATTATTGATGGCCACATAGACGATTGCGACAATTGCAAAGATTTGCGGCACAGGGAAGAACGGAGAGCGATATGGACGTGGGTGATCCGGCATCCGCTTACGCAAGATAACCACATTCAGGTGCGCAATCAGGTAAGCGATAAGGTAACTGGTGCTGGCCGCGATAACAAAGAGGATGATCGAGTCCATATCCAGCGACAAGTAAGGAATAACGATCGAGATACTAAGCACTGCAGTGGCTACCCATGGCACATTAAAACGATTAACTTTTTTGAAAATGGGTAGTAGCTGCCCTTGTTCAGCCATCCCGTGCATCATTCTTGGAACAGCTGCCAGCACAGTATTAATAGAACTTGAGGTCGCAGCAAGTGCAACGACGGCTGTAATCAATAAGCCGGTAGAGCTACCAAATACAGCCATGATAAAGTCAACATAGGGCATCCCTGCACTAACCAAGGTTTCCGAGTCCATATAAAAGGTTATGCCATAGCCAAACCCAACGAACAGGAAGAAGATTACGAACAAGGAAAGATGCATGGCGCGAGGTACATTTTTATGTGGGTCTTTTACCTCGCTGATTAACGAGCAAATATACTCTATGCCGACAAAACACCACATTGACAGCGCAATGAAACCGATGAAGCCGAAGTCAGTTACGCTAGAAAAACCCCAGTCGACGGGCGTACCCGTTAACTCTGGATGTGGTTGTGCTACTCCCGTGATAGCCACACATGACACCAGTGCAATGGTACTCACCATGACGAGAACAAGCAGGTTTTGTATTCGCGCAAATACGTCTGTCCCCATTAAGTTAGTAAGGGTAAGTCCGACCAAGATAAATAGAGATATTGCCTTATCAGGCACGAAGCCGGGCAGCAGCTGGGCTAAAATAATATCAATCATGAACATTTCAACCGGTACCGCCAGCACGGACACAATAATGTAACCGGCAAAAACGGCAACAATAGCTGGGACATGACCCATTGCTTTTTGGGTGTAGGTAGCCAGTGTTCCTTTTTGAGGAAACATCAGAGAAAGCTCGGCAAAACTCATCGCATTACATTGTGAAATCGCCAACGCCGCCACCATGGCAGCCAGAAATGTCATGGCACCAAAACCAACGCCCTGTGCCGTCGATATCATCGCGCCTTGAGCCACAACCAAGCCGATACAAACTGCCATCATTGTGAATAATCCGAACTTTTTGGACAGTTGCGGATTCGGGCTAGTAGCCGTGAGATTGGAACTAGATATATTCGTAGACTCGATCATGTTTAGTGTCCATTTATTTTTATTTAAGGGCTAATACTCGATTACTTCAGAGGCGATCAAACCGGTATGGAGCGGGGTCAACGAGTGGGGTCATATTGGCTACGAGGTCTGCTGCTAGTTGCCCAGCAGCGGGCCCGGTACCAAAACCATGACCTGAGAAGCCAGTGGCAATCGTCAGCCCAGGAATGGACTGAATACGGTCAATGACAGGGTTTGAATCTGGGGTTATTTCAATCTGCCCCGCCCAAGCTTCGGAAATACGTGCGTTTTCAAAAACCGGCCAGGCATTGCGAAGGTTGCTTAAGGCTTCCTGAATAAGGCCTTCATTGACAGACGGGTCTAGTGTTCGAACCCGCTCAAACGGTGAGGTTTGGTCTGCACGCCAGCGGCGCTTGAGGGCAAGGTCTTGGAGGAAGGGCTTGCCTAAAGAAACGCGTAAAAAGGAACCTTGCCCACGAAGCAGACCAAAGTACCGGTGGCCAATTAATAAGTGATCCAAGGTTAGCTTAGCGTCTAAGGCCGCGCGCTGGGTGATGATGTAACCACCATCTATGTGTTTTCGAAATGAAAAGTCAGGGCCACCAACAGCAATATCAGTTGGACCATCCATTGGGGTGGTCCGCAGCACGGAGCATATAAGAGGCAGCGTTGGGTAACTAACGCCAACATTACCTAGAAAGCGGCGAGACCAAGCGCCACCGGCTAAGAGCACCTGGTCACAGCGAATCTCACCGTGTTCGGTAACGACACCGCTAACCTTCCCAGCCGAAGTTGAGAGTGTTCTAACGGCACAGTTCTGAATTAATATCGCCCCTTTTTCGATAGCCGCTTGCGCAAGCGCAGAGGTGGCCAGATGGGGCTCTGCTTTGCCGTCTGAAGGGGTGTAGAGAGCACCTGCCCACTCCCCTTTGCCTCGAGGTACACGCTCATTAACCTCGCGTGCACTAAGTATTTGGGAGTCTAAGGATAAAGACTCCACGGACTTCAGCCAGCTTTCATGTAACGCTAAGCGTTCTTGATTTTCTGCAAGAAACATAATACCGGATTGCTGATAACCAACCTCGCGGCCAATACGCTCAGGTATACCTGCCCATAGGCGATCTGCCGCCAGCGCTAATGGCACATCATCAGCGTGCCGATTAGTCTTGCGCACCCAGCCAAGATTTCGTGAGGATTGTTCGCCTGCAATATGCCCTTTTTCCAGCAGGACAACTGGAATATTCCGCTCGGCTAAGGTCAATGCCGCCGTCACACCAATAATGCCACCTCCGATAATGACGACAGTGGTGGATTTTGGTAATTGATCAGTAGTCCTCACTGACTCGAGAGTTTTCGTCATGACAATTTCCTGAGGTGCCTGCGAGAGTACTTGAAATGTTCGACAGCCGTTACTCTAGCGTTATGTTAACTTTATTTAGATTTGATGCACCCCGGTACGCTGTAACCTCCACCTCTACTTTGTATAAGGTTGAGCCTAATGGTGGGCAAGTGATCGTAGTGGCCGGATTGATGCCTTTGAATTTCTGCGCGATGAATCCCATCACAGCATTTACGTTCTCGGGTGATTGAACAAAAACACGAGACATCACGACGTCAGCCAGAGAAGCGTCCAATGAAGCCAAGGTCTTTTCAATAATCCGAAACACCTGCTCAGCCTGCTCCACGGCATCCTCAGGAATTTCCTTGGTGTCTGGATTACGCCCCGCAGTGAGGGATACATAAATCCAGCTGTCTACCGCCACCGCTCGAGAGTAGCTGCCCAACACTTCAAATTTCGAATCGGTGTTCACTTTTACAATATTGGTCATGATGAGATGCCTTAAATATTAAAAATAATCAAATAGCGACTAACGAAGTACTGGCTCATCCCATAGATTAAGTTTGACCCCAATGCCTTTTTCAAGCGCATTGCGGTAAACCACTGTCGCCCAGGCCACGTCCTCAACCGGCATACCGCCAACAGACAGAATGATGATTTCTTCATCGTTTTGGCGCGCCGGCGTTAGGCCCGCACAGATGTCACCTAGATCCTCCAGCGCATTGCGGGAAAGTTTTCCTTCCCCGACCATATCCATAAAGCGCATACCAACTAACGGGATTAGGTTATGGGCCGGCTTAGGTAGCTCTTCATACCAGGCATCGTAAAGTCCTGTGTTATCAAGTACTTTGCGTACATCTGCTTGTTCCATGCCGTCGTCCAAACGGCAAAAGGCAGGCATCGCAAGGAAAGCACCCGGCTTCACCCACTCGCGCTTTACTAAGGGATACGTCGATGGATCGCCGACATCACCGGAGTTACAGTAAGTAATGATGTCAGCACCGCGGACTACGTCTTCAACTGTATCGACGACATTGACATTTTTGATTTGAGGAAATACTTCGTTAACCCACGTAACGAACCTATTTAAATTTTTTTCTCCGCGGCCTTTGATGTTGATAGTGTCAATTTCAGGGCACGTCGACATAAATGCTGTAACAGATGTTTTGCCCATGACGCCTGGGCCTAACAAGCCAATAATTTTTGAATTTTTCCGCGCCAGGTGACGAGCGCCTACGCCAGGAACTGCCCCGGTTCGATAAGCGGACAACAGATTGGCTGACATATAAGCCAGTGGAGCACCGGTATCGATATCATTTAAAATGAACGTCAAAATTGAACGCGGTAATCCTTTTTCGCGATTCGCAGCGTTAGAGCCGTACCATTTCACACCACAGGTTTGGAAGTCGCCACCCAGGTAGGCGGGCATAGCCATTAAGCGACGATCAGGTGTAGGCTTCGGCATGTTGGGAAAGGGAGAATCTGCGGGAAATGTAATCTGTGAGCCATGAGAGTCATTATTCGCACCGGCCATGCGATAATCACCTTGCTGAAGCAGAATAAACATCTGCTCCATGGTGTTCACGCATTCGGCCATGTCCATCACTCCGGCTTTGATCATATCCTGCTCGGAGAGATAAATAAAATCGATCTTAGTATTATGCTTTGACATAGTTTTTATCCGCAATATTCTTGACACATTTAAATGCCGTCATTGGCATTAATCGAAAAGCTGTTCGCACTTTCTTTTCAGGCGCCTAGCTAAGGAATCATGTGTTTTTTGCTAAACACAGCTCTACATCACAGACGTTAATCATCCACACGCGTAAATAAATATCGGCGCGCCATCGGCATACTTGAAAACGCAAACCGTGTTCCAGTTTCTCGACGTATTGGCCAGCCCGAGCAAGAATCTATTTATATAAGCCTGACAGCCGCCTTCGCACCTGGCGACCACTCGGCCACTCAAATAAATAAAGCCTTTCACATCTCTACTCGACCCCTCTAGATCAAGAAAAAATGCTTATGGACCTGCTTTAATTTTCCGGCGTAGGACGATAAAAAAGTTACCCCTAGCGAGTTAAAAGTCTGAGACGATCCTAGAGTCATTACTTGCCGGGATATTGAATTTTTGCGACAGAAAATCGATTCGCATCCGTTTTGCCAAGAAAATTACTGGGCGGCGGCAAAAACTAAAGGCACACCTGACCTTCCGGTACGGTGCTGCCTCTATGTCTTATTCCGAACGCAGCGTGAAGAGCGCGCCACCATTCAGATCGGTCATGCCCAAGGCTTCAGCCTGCGTAGGATTGCCTGCCTGTTCACCCGCCCCCTTCGACCGCCAGCCGGGAGCTGCTCAGCATGAACATTTCCAGCCTCAGGGGTGCCTACGGCTGTCGCGGGACAATCCATAACGCGATCTATGCCTTGCCGGTCGGCGAGCTGCGTAAGTAACTGATCATCCATCTGTCTGCGGTAAAGCAAGACAATACGCAGGCAGCTCTGATGCGTGGATCCGCGTAGCCAGATTCCCAAGATGGTCAGCATCATGTACGCCGGAGATTGAAGACCGCCTGATGCTGGGGCCATCGAGACCGCCCAGAAAACCGGCCTCGCGATTTACTGCTGCGACCCGCAGCGCCTGGTGTAAAGTTAATTTAAGAAATCAGTCACGCTTCACCCCTATAACATTACATTCAAGATCATCAAAAAAACGATGCACGGTATCGGCGACTTCTTTAGACTTTAATTCCATTAAAGGTATACCGCCCCCCTTTATTTCTGCATGGGACACGAAACAGGAATTGCAATAAGCATCTACTACGACCTGAGTCCGAGAGTATGTGACGGGATCATCTGTAGCTGCCAGAACTAACACTGGCGCCGTGACAAGGCCAACTCGATCCTCCATATCATATCTTGCAACTGCCAGATGCCCCTCTAAAGGCGTTACCCCAGGAGCAAGCGCATCCCGAATAAATCGATTTAACACATCAGTGTGTTCTGGCGGGTATAACTCTAAACGTTTTCGCCAAAGCTCCATCAGGTGTGAGCCATCCTCTCTCGTCTCGGCTACATCTACGTCCAGCGCCGCCATGGCTTCTCGAAACGCGGCATCGACGATATCACCAGCAGAAAGAACCACAGCGGTGACACGCCCTGGAGCGATAGCCGCTACCTCTGAAGCCACAAACATGCCTGTGTGATGTCCGAGAATAGAAAATTTCTCTATATTTAATGCATCAACCAGTGCCAAAACACCTTGGGCATATTGCTCAACCGTCTGTGGAGCAGCAAATTTTGCAGACTGCCCAAAACCGTACATATCCATAGCGATGGTACGCCAACGAGAGGCTAATAGCGGTTGGATTTCCGCGAATTCATCCAGTGAGCGCGGTGTTTGATGCAATAAAATCAGAACGTCACCTGCACCCGACTCCGCGTAATGAAGTTGACCCAGGCTCGTATCAATATAATTAAATATGCGCTTATCAGTGACGCCACGGACAGAACAAGAGCTTAAAATAGTCATATCGTTAACCGTTTTTTATAGTGAGACATTTAAATCGCGTCGGATTTTCCAAGAAAAGCTTCGCCAGCTATGCAGCGTAACAACCATGCTACTTCTGAAAGACCGCTGTAATCGACGCGCTACTCTGACCCTGAACAAGATGCACTGAACTGGTGCATGAACACCCAAAATGGATCCTCGACCCGAGCCTCGACTTCTTGAACTTGAGTATGGCTTTGTTACAGAACGCCCCACTTGTAGAGCCTCTTTTTAGTGCTGCGATGCGCCACCACCGGCCAGATAACCTGCCCGCCATCCTGTTCTGGACGCTTTTCCAAACCAGCAGGCCTGACGGCCGCCTCCACCCCTTACAACAATGCACCTCGCATCAAAGCACAACCCCTCTAGCGCGGCACTTTATCGAGCCCGATCAAGAAGAACTCTTTAACAAATCTGTTTGCGCTTGCCGGCGTACTCGGCATCGACGAAGATAACCTGCTTCACCGGAAGGCTCAGCATTCAGAACCCTGATTTCTTGCCAAAATCAGGAAGAGTTTCTAGAGTCCTCTTAGTGGCTAGGCTCAGGCGCTGTAGCGATTTTTTCGTTTAAAGAAAACCTAGAATTCTTATTAAGTATTGAATTTTTGCGACATTCTCAAACTTTATAAAAAAAAGACGGCACGATACCTGCAAGGACTCAGGTGACAACTTTATAAGCAGGTGCAGATTATGTCAGTACCCTCATTGGCTTCGCCCTATTTAAGCATGCACTCCCACCAACCATGGTTTGTGCTGCAAGCCGCTAAAGAATTTTCAGTTTCGTTATCGGACAATCCGTTAATTTCACACTTTTATAGTTTTGAAACAAAATCATCCTCGCCATTCATGCTGTCGGTTCCGGACGGCTGTATCGATATAATATTTGACTGTGATGATACAAATCCTTCTGTGAGCGTACATGGAACAATGTTGCAAGCCGGTTCTGTGGAATTTCGCAAAGGGCACCGCTACGTTGGCGTGCGGTTTGCACCCGGCTTTGTTCCTGATTTTTTAAAGCTCTCCGCGGAGGAATTGATTGAAGGCTCTTTCGATCTTCTTGACGTTAGCGTTAATGCTGAACGCGTATTTGAGCAGGTCGTACGTGAGAAGAACTTTGTAACGCAACTAACTTTTCTTAAGCAGTTTTTCTTGACCAATATAGCTCCGCGCAAATCATTAAAGCTGACGCTTCCAGTCGTCAATATGATTTGCCAAGCCCAAGGAAATGTGTGTATCAAAAACCTGGAGTCGCTAACGGGCTACACCAGTAGAACGTTGCAGCGCTCCTTTCACAATGATTTAGGAATGACACCAAAAATGTTTTGTCGAATTATTCGCTGCCAGTCTGCGATTTATAAAATTCATCACAACAATATTGGCTTTAGCAATTTAGCAATTGACTTGGGATTCAGTGATCAGCCTCACTTTTTAAGAGAATTCAAACATTTTGTCAGTGCAACGCCGCTGGACTATAAAACCCGTATTCTGAAGGAAAACTTCTTTAGCAGAATTCACTTCTATTAAAAGCGGTCGGCGTCGCCCAGCAATTATCCCGCTCCATTATTTAGCAGCAAGGCTTTTACTGCCTTGGCCGAGCCACTATCGCCAAAGGCACCAAGCCCAACCTACCGACTTAGTTATGGAGATATTGCGAGTTCACCCGCTGCAGAACGGGCTCGGCTACTGAGACGCTGCAATGGAAGAGACGCTGTACGAGCCCCCTCCGCTTTCAGGCGAGTTATCGCCTCACTTTAAGCACTCGCTCGAGAACTGCGCCTAAGGCACAGAGCTGTTCATCCTGATGCTTCGGGCCAATCAACTGTAGACCCGCCTTAATTTCACTGCCTTTGCACTGAACGGGCACAGTGAGTGCGGGATGCCCCGAAAGATTGAAAGGTCGCAGGAACGCTGTCATATCCAGGATTGATGCGCCCGCTCGAACGGACTCCACTGAGGGTGGCAGGCGCGGTAGGCTGGGCATGACCAAAGCGTCGAACACTTTTAGTTGCTCATCCACTTCTAAGCAAAATTGCTCACGAACTAGCTCAGCGGCAGTAACTTCATCAGCGGTCGTTCGACTAGCCGCCAGTAAACGTGCCTCCACATCGCGCCCCAACAATCCTTGTCCGGTATATTGTCCAAACGCAGCCCAGGTTTCATGGTTGATCAGTACCATCGCTGCATTGAAGGCCTGCGCCAGGCTCGGCAATTTCACTGCCTGGCATGTCCACGATGTAGCGCTGAGTGCGTCGTAAACTGCCTCACTTACAATGCCGTCGCACTCAACTTCCACGACCCCAACCCGGTATTCTGCGCGTGGGGTTGCAGGCATAAATGAAGGATCAATTGCGGTCATCACATCGACTATGCCCGCCATCTCCCTGGCGAAAGGTCCAATGCAATCTAAAGTGCTATGGACAGGGTAAGCACCTGCTCGGCTGACGCGTGCGAATGTTGGCTTAAAGCCGAAAACCCCACAGCAAGCCGCAGGCATCCGCACTGAACCGCCCGTGTCAGTTCCAATCGATGCGTAGACGGCTCCCGCCGCCACTGCAACGGCGGAGCCGCTCGAGGATCCCCCTGGAATAAGGTCCTTGGCTTGAGGGTTAATCGGCGTTCCTGCCCAATCGTTAATCCCACTGACACCAAAAGCGAATTCGTGCAGGACGGTTTTACCGACGATCTGCCAGCCCGACTCAAGCAACAGTCTTACAACATCCGCATCTTTTATCGCAGGCAAGTTATCTGCCAGCGCACGGCTACCTGCTTGGGTAACCCATCCTGAGACGTCGATAGAGTCTTTGATAGCAATGGTGGGGCCATCTTGATGGCCTATGCTTTTTTGGATGACAAACGGATTCATGGGACGTCTCAGGCTAGGGTCAAAGGCGAGCTCAATAGACGTTCGGTCTGAAACTGGCTAATCAGCCAAACGCCATTGATTCGGATGAAGTGGATATCCAAGCGTGCCAGGATCAGATCGGCACTGCCCTCTTCATAGTCGGACAGCTGTTGCATCAGCCAACTGCCGCGAGCCTGATCGCCCTCAACGTCGATATGTTCAGAGCCTAGGAGATGGCCATTGGTACGAAAGTGAGGCGACGGCGGTAAATAGCTCATCAACATATTGATGATCGCCGCTCGCCCTCTGAGCACACCGAATTTCGACGTGTATAGGCGGCCGACTCCCTGCCAGACAGCGTCCGGACTAAAAAGCCCCCCCAGAGCTTCAGCAACTCCTTCAGGCTGTACACAGGGTACATCGCACAGCTGCATATAGCGGGTGAACAGTCGGCGGATAGCAGATTCCGATTCCAATCTGTCGAGGCGAGCATGCAGCTGAAGAAAGCCGTCATTTAGATCGATTGTAGGCATAGTGGTGGCGCCAGAAGTTAGTAGTCTCTCCCAAGACTCGCGCATCGAATCCAGCACCTCAATAACCGAAAATTTATTTCTTGTTGCACGAGGATCTGTTCCCGTTTCGCTCGCGGCCGCGCCGGAGCCAGTTTTAGCGCGAGGCCGTGTGCCGTGTTATAGATGGCAACCATTGAAATGGGTACGCTGGCACAACCACCAGCGCCTGCTGGGCTCAATCGGATCTATCTCGCCTGCGGAGGCTGAGGCAAACGTCCACCAGCAACAAGCAGGTCAGGCCATGGCAGCCTGACCTAAACGAAACGGCCTCCACAAAAGCCAGTGCGATTAATTGTCCGAATGGCGACCTGCCCCTGCTCCGCGATGCTGAGCTATCTCCCGTTGCGGCGGTAACGACGATAAAGGCCTCCTGGCGTCATGCTGGAGAAAACCCCGTCACGGCGCACCCAGGCATGCATGAGTGCGGCTGAAAGATGCATCAGCACGACGGCGAACAGCAGCCAGGCCAGCAGGCCATGGGCATCACGCAGCACCGCGTACCAGACCGGATGGGTAGGTGCGATGGGCGGCAGCGTGAGACCCGAAAACATCGTCACAGGCCATCCGCCCGCCGAGCGCACACCCCAGCCGAGCAGCGGTAGCGAGAACATCAGCGCATACAGCAGCCAATGCGATGCATTGGCTGATATCACTTGCCAACGTGGGATGTCGGCGGGCAACGCAGGTGCACCGTGACGCAGCCGGTTGACCAAGCGCACGATCACCAACAGCAAAATGGCAATGCCCAACGGTTGGTGAAGATCGAGCAGCTCTGGCCGCAAGGTCAGCGACGTCATCATGGCCACGCCGATGAACAGCATCGCCAGAATTGCTGCCGCCATCGTCCAATGCAGCAGCTGCGCCAGCAAATTGAACCGTTCTGGCAGGCCAGCTTCATTGCCTTGCGAATCTTTCGTTAAGGTGCGGGTTTCGATAGTCATTGTGCTGTCTTCTTGCCAACTGCATCGGTGGCCTTGTCGTAGCCGATTTCGTGCAGCCGTGAGTTGTACGAGTGGGCATAAATACCTGCCCGCGTGGCCAATACCGGATCGTTTGATAGCGCCATCCCTGCCGGTATCAAGGTGGGATCGAAATTGATGTCGCGACACACGCCGTCAGTCTGATCAAAGACCCGCTGCACTTCCAACGTTCCGGCGACTACCTGTTGGCGGGTTTCCGGCCAAGGCTGCGATGGATCATCCACCGGATCACCTGGTGCGGCCAGTTGCATCACCATATCCCAATGTAACGGCGCCTTTGTCAGGCGTTGCGCTACCTCCTTGAACAAGGCGTCATGACTGGCCCCCGCACGCTCATCATCACTCCAGGCGGTGAATGTCGCGTGCGGCCGCAGCCACCAGCGCATGGCTTGCCGTCGCCCATCCTCGGCGACCAGAAAGTAGGCGTGAATGGCGTAGTACGTGGCGCCGGCAAAGCTGCTGGCCCAGGGTTTCACGGCATCGGCCTCCATGTATTTGCGCGCCTCCGGATACTCGGCGAGGAAAGCTGCCAGCTGCTGGGGGTTGGCCTTTCCGGTGGTCGGATCAGGCGCAGTGGCCTTCATCATCTCGAGGAAGCCGGGGGCATCGCGGGTGGGGAAATACGGTTCGTTGTTCATTTTCATGCGCCACTGCTGCCCGTTATCGGCAGTGAGCATCATGGCCATGCTGACGGTGCTGGTGGAGTTGTCCGCGGCATAGGGGCTCATGGTACCAATCGAGAAACGTCCTATGGCCCGTGTCTCCGGCTGAGCGAAAACGCGGGCATGGGAGTACTTTGCCGCCGCGCCGCTGGAGCGAAACACCCCTTCGAAACACATTCCCTTGCCGTGCGCGCGTCGGTA
>C687J35021_10002614_pt1 | contig 12712 bp, 11 predicted proteins | sample RifCSPhighO2_12_FD_35021 | JGI IMG/M metagenome (IMG submission 35021)
AGCCGGTGCGCGCCACGCCGCCGGGACAGTTCTCGATGGGCGAGCCGCCAGAGCGCACTGAGGCGACGACCGATCCCCGCGCCAACCCGGCGACCGGACGCGTCGATCCGATGCGCCAGTACACGGCGAGCAATCCGCCGCCTCCGGGTGGAATGGGTGCCGTCCCACGCGACACGCAAATGCGCGGCCAGCAACAGCCCGGTCCGGTGCGGACGAGTGTCGCTCCGCCGCCGCAGTCGCGTCCACCGGCTCAACAGCCCGCTCCGCAACGCCCGCCAGTTCAGCAACCGCCGCCACAGAGACCGCAGACCAGCGCGCAGAACATCATGGGCGGCGGATGGTCGGGCGACGTGAACACCGGCAGCACCTACGGCGAGATGAATGACCCGATGGCTGGGTACTACGCCGGACTGCAACAGCAGAGCCAGCCGTCGCGTCAGCCGCTCGTTCCGTCCGCTCGTCCGCAGGGTGGCGGGCAGGGTGCCGTTCCGTTCGACACGGGGATGTACGGGCCTGTGCCACCTTCAGGCAGACCACAGTTCGGCAACCAGCCGCCTCGTCAAGCTGCGCCGCCGATGCCCGGCCGCGGATACGACCCGAATCAGGACAACTACGGGATGCCGGGAAGCATCACGCGACCGGATGAGGCGATGTACGCGACCATCGGGCAACCGATCCAGCCGCGCGGAGTCGTGGACATGCCGAGCTACAGACCGCCCGTGCAGTCGAGCCAACAGCGTCCGCCGCTGATTCCGCCGAAACCGAGACGATAGGACCGCCAGACAATGCCCATCGCCGTTCAATACCAGGCTCCAGCCGCCCTTGTGGGACAAGCTGCCTATCAGGGGGGCCTTGGTGCGTACCGTGAGTACCTGCAAAGGCTCGCCCTCCAGCAGGAGGAGATGCGGCAGCGGGAGCGGATGCAACAGCGGGACATCTCCGCGCAGCAGTACGCCGCGCAGCAAGCGGTCGGTGCGCAGCAATTCGGTCAGCAGTACGGCGTGGCGGCGGACCAGTTTTCTCAGCAGGTCGGCATCCGGGACGCCCAGCAACGGCAACAGGCGCAGCTCGAAGCGGCGCAGCGGGAGCAACTCCGCAACATCGCCGCCACTCAGTACGGCCAAGCCTACGGTGTCGCAGCGGACCAGTTCGGGCAACAGATCGGAATTCAAGACGTGCAACGGCGACAGGGCATCGACCTCTCCGCCCAGCAGCAACGGCAGCAATCCGACATCCGCGCGACTGCCGAACGACAGGCCCGCGAGATCGAACAGCAGCGGTACGCCCAGCGGTTCGGGACGGAAGCCAGCCAGTACGAGCAAAAGGTCGGCATCGAGGACGTGCAGACACGGCAGGCCCGCGAACAGGAGCAACAGCGGCGGTCTCAGTTGACGGGCATCTCCGCCGAACAGTTTGGGCAGAAGGTCGGCATTCAGGACGTGCAGTACCGGCAGGCCCTGCAAATCCAGCAGGAAACGGACATGCAGAAGCGATCCATCGCCGATGCACAGTTCCGCCAGCGGTATGGGGTTTCCAGCGATCAGTACATGCAGCGGGCCGGGTTCGGCCAACAGACGGCCATGCAAGGCCGCGAGTTCGGCCAACAGCAAAAGCTGGCGGAGTTCGGCGAAGCGGGCGCACAGTTCCGCCAGGCCTACGGGACGGCCGCCGAGCAGTACGGGCAGCGTGTGGCGATCACCGCCGACCGGACGAAACAGGCGATTGCGATTGCGCAGGAAACCGACATGCAGAAGCGGGCGATTCAGGACGCCCAATTCCGGCAGATGACGGGCATCACGTCCGACCAGTACATGCAGCAAGCGGGATTCAAACAGCAAACGGGAATGCAGGGCCGGGAAATTGAGAACCAGCGGCTGATGCAGCAGGCGGGGATCGAGGACGCGCAGTACCGGCAGTCCCTGGGGCTGGAGAACGACCGCTACATGCAGGAGCGGCTGCAATACGACACGAACTACCGTCTCGACAAGACGCTCTCCGCCGACCGGACGAACACGCTCTCCGGCTACGAGAACCAGCAGATCATGCAGCAGCGGCAACTGGAGGCCGCGAACTACCAGCAGCAGCAGGAGATGTACGCTCAGCGAATGAGCCAGATGACCGGCATTCAGGCGCAGCAGGCGTCCGAAGCGCAGCGGTTGCAATTTCAAGCCGGCTCGCAGTTCTACGACAACATGAGCCGCCAGCAACAGATGGTGCTGGGCGGGCAGATTTCGTCCGCGTCAAGCCAGCAAGAGGCGACGTTGCGCGGGATGCTGGGTCAACAGGACTACCAGCAACGGAACATGCTGGGGGGGTACTCGACGGACTTTACGACGTTGACGCAGCGGGAGTTTCAGGCGAAGCAAGGTGAGATCAAGAAGATGTACGATGGGGCGAAGGCGATGAAGGACCGGGGGGAACTCGATGACTACACGTTTCAGCAGATCACCAGCAATCTGACGGCGAAACAGTACGGGCTGAATCAGCTTGCGCCGACGCAGACGGATGCGCAGCGGCAAGCGGACGAGATGACCGTCAAGTTCAAATCCACTTCTTCCGACGGCAAGGTGATTGAAACGCCGATGATCTCCAACGGCAGGGGCGGATACGAACTCCATCCTGTTGAGGCGGAACGAATGCGGAACGCCAGAGAGTCCGCAAAAGCGGCGGAGGACTTCGATAAGGCAGACCTGATCTCAAGGCGGAACGAGCGGACGACGTACATCTCTCGCGGATGGACGAACGTCATGGACGCTGTGACCGGCCTTCCCAAGAAGGACGAGAAGGGCGAACTCGTATGGCTGCCGCCGAAACCGGAACCAGTAAAGCTTGGAGGCGGATGATCTATGCCGAGCCTCGCCGACGAAATCCTGGAAGACTCCGAGCGCAGGCGGCGTGAGCGTCGCGAGCGGTTCGAGTCGTCGATGTCCCCGGTCTATGCGCCGGAGCCGATCGCGCCCATCGAGCACGATCCCTACGGCTACATCGAAGACCCGGTGAAGCGGGAAGCGTTCAAGAACACGCTGGCGACCGGCAAGTACAAGTCGGTGGAGCAACTGGCCGTTGAGCATCCCGACTGGTATCAACGCGGGCTGACGGCGGCGGGGAACGTCGATGTGTCGGGGATGGAAGCGCGGGACCGGCAGAACATCATCGGGCAGTACGCCCGCGCATCCGATCCCGCAAGCCATCGGATGTTCGGGCTGGAGGGCGTGCCCGTCGTCGGATCGGTGCTCCAAGGCATCGGCAATCTCCCGGCAGGTCTGGCCGAATCCGGCGCAGGCATCCTCGGCTCGCTGGGCGTGCCCGGCGCTACGGATGTGTCGCGCGGGTTTACCGACATGAAGGCGGAGCACGAAGCCTACAAGTCGATGCTGGACGACGCGAACACGTACTTTCCGGCTGCGGTGGAAAAGCTCGTCCGCGGCGGAACGGAGTCGATTGCGACAGCCGTGTTCACGGGACAGGTTGGCGGGTTTCCGACAATCGTCGGCAACGCCATGCTGAACACCTACTACTCGACCCGCAACGAAGATTTGGATTCGGGGTTGAACGAAGAAGAGGCCCGTGTTCACGCCACGACGGCGGCGGTGATTGAAGGGGGTGTCACGTCGGCATTTCAGGCGGCCGGGCTGGGCGGTGCGGAAAAGGGGGTTCTCGACGCGCTGCGCGGCACGTTCAAGATCGGATCGAAAGAACTGCTGAAACGAGTCGGCTTTGAAGCCGCCGAAGAGGCCATCATCACCGGACTGTCGGACCTGAACGACAAGCTGCAAGGCACCGACCCCAACAAAACGCCGATGGACTTCGTGAAAAGTCAGGCGTGGACGTTCGCTCAAACGCTGTTCACGATGGGGATGATGGAAGGCGGGATGGCCGGGGTGCGTAAGTTGGGCGGACTTGGACAGCAGTCGGAGCAGGCCGCGGTCCAGCCCGACCCGACCACCAGCCCACCGCCGGACGGACCCCCCCTCCACGAAACCGGCTGGCGGCAGGATTCCGTCGAGCTGTACGAGGGGCTGCCGGACGACGCGAAGCGACGGCTGGCGGAACTGGAAGGGCCAAGCCGGACAAAATTCGGTGAAGCGGTTGGCGTTGAGCGGCACAAGACGCCCGTCAACGAGATTCAGTCCGAAGTGATCCAGTTGTCGAAGATATGGGCGGCGGACAACCTGCTGACGGAGCCAACCGGAACGGAAGCGGAACAAACCCGGAACAGAAGCGGAACGGTTCCGGCACCGGAGCAGATTCAGCCTGCCCAAACCGCCACGCCGGACGTGATTCCACCGCCGCGCGTAGGCGAGACGGCATCTGCTGGTCTCAGGGAACTTAACCCGTACACTCCAACGGTTGACGAATTCGGTGCGCCGCCAACAAATAGGCCCCCGCAGACCGCCGCAGAGCCTCTCCAGCCGCCTCCCCCGCAGCGGACGGCTGTTGAGCCGACCCCGGCAGCACCGACGCAGCCCGTGCAGCGTGCGGAAGCGGAGAGGCTGCCGTTTGCATCTCCAGTCAGAGAAAACGGCGCAAAGACCTCACTGATTCTGAAAGATGGAACCGCCATTGTAGGCGGACAAAACCACGGGCAGACATTCGGAGAAGCGCTGAAACGGAGCGTTGCATCGGAAGACGACCTTGCCAATGCAACACCAGGGTTTACTCGCCCTGATGGAACTTCGTGGGACATTCACGGAAAAAAGATTCCGACGACAAATATCGTTTCTCTGGATAAGGCGGAAGCGGAGCAGCCCGCCACCATCGAAGTCCCCGCCGACCCAGAGGCCGTCGCGCGGCAGCCGGGGCAGGCGGAACTCCGTGAGAAGCTACTGGATATGCCGCCTGCGATTCAGCCGGTTGAGAAGCCGCTGGTCGGTCGGAAGTCGCCACTCCCGCCGTCCTACGAGAAGGCCGTTATCTCCACCAGTCAGGAGAAGGAGATCGACACGAATCTGCTGCGCGGGACGGTTGTGGATGAATACACACTGGCGAAAGAGGAGTGGGACCGCACTGCGCCGCTACGCGAACTGCGCGGAAAGCTTCAGTCGCGTCTGAAGCAGGACTCCACCAAAGGCATCGACGAAAACGCGATCCCGAATGCGGACACCTGGTTCCGCACCTTTGCCAAAGAAAACAAGGCCCTCGGTCTCGACGACCCCGACGAGAGTAAAATCACGGCGAAAGTCTGGAATGCCGCCAAGAACTACAATCTGGTGAATCCCGACACGAAAGCCGGCCGCGAACAGATCGTAGAAACGGCGGCTGCTCGTGCGGCCAGCGAGTCGTCGCGCACCGTTCCGGTTGCCGCATCCGGAGATGCCGACGACGATTTCCTGCCGGACAACGTGGAGGTGGAAGTCGAGCCGGGCGTGGTGTTCAGTTCGGCACCTGAAGCGGCGAGTCCAGCGAAACCAAAGATTCCGCGTAAGCCTCAGCCGAAGACACAAGACGCGCTCGAAGCCCGCGTCACGCCGGGCAAGATTCTGGCCCCGTACACCGAACAGGCCCGCAGCGAAGCAGACGCCAAGGGCGTGCCGCAGACCTCGAAGCTGGATGTCGTCCGCAGCCTGGGCACGATGATCGACAAGATCACCGGCCTGCCGATGACGGTCCGCACTGGCATGGCGAATACGAAGCCCAAGAAGACACGCGGCGAGTTTTCGATGTTCCAGAAGCGAATTCGTACCCGCGGCTGGGGCGAGTTCGATGTCAACATGCACGAAGCCGGGCACGATGAATTCGAGTATTCGCCGGAACTGAAAGACTTCTGGAAGAATCGCAACAGCACGCCCGCAGAACTCGCGGAACTGTGGGACGGATCGTTCGCGATGTACCCCAAGGCCCCCAAGGTCACAGGGAGGTCCGAAGAGAACGTCCGCACTCACGAAGGGTTCGCTGAGTTCAAGAGGCTGTGGCTCTCGGATCAGGCGGAGGCGGTGAAAATCTTCCCGAAGTTCACGGCATGGTACGAGGCGAAGATGCAGGAGCGGCCTGCCGCGTGGAAGGCGATGAAAGAGGCGCAGGCGACGGCGACGAACTGGCGCACGCAATCGTCCGCATCCCGCGCCCGTGGCGGAATTGAAGACCCGTACTCGCTCAAGAACAAGACCGAAGAGGCGAAGCAGGTCGCCAAAGACACGCTGACGCGCTCCATGTTGGAAGACGCCGCCGCGCCGATCTTCAAGCTGGCCCGTGCCGTGCAGGAGCGAATCGGCAAGGCATTCGCTCCGTCAAAGAACCCGGAGTTGCTGGTCAAGGGGCAGCGGATGACAGCCAACGCCAAGGTGGAGGGCTGGGTCGAGCGTGAGATGACCAATCACCGTGGCGAAAAGATCGGCGACAGTCTGCGAGAAATCGTCAGTCGCATCAAGGCGCCGATGAATCAGGAAACGTCCGACCGCCTCGACAGCATCCGCTGGGCGCTGATGACGAAAGCGGAAGACGATGCCGGCGGACGGAAGCCGACCGGGCTTTCGATTGCCGACGCCGAGCAAGTTCTGAAAGAACCGTGGGCCACGCCCGACATGCTGCAAGCGGCGGAAGAGGTTTCACGATGGCTATGGCAGGCTGCCGACTACGCCGCCGAATCGGACCCCGACTTCAAGGCACAACTCGACCGGATGCGGACGCCGCGGCCGGACGTTGCCGATCCGACGAAACGCATTCCGCTGCAACGGTACTTCGCACCGGACTACGACTCGCTGGATCGGGCGATGCAGGAGAGGCGGAAATCCGGTCCGTCGTCCGCAGCGATGGCGACGATCTCAAAAGGTCGGAAGGGTTCGACGCGCGTCATCCTGCCGCCCATGCAGCAGACGATCAACGAAGCGCACCGCATGGTGCAGTTGGCGCAGAAGCGGTCCGTGCTGCGGTCGATCGTGGACATCTGGAAGATGACACAGGGGAAGAATCCGATCCAGATTCCCGAACTCGGGCCGCTGATCGAATACATCCCGCCGTCGCGCAAGCTGGAATACCAGACGACGGTTGAACGTGCCCTGACGGAAGTGAACAAAGCACTGGACGAAGCTGGCGAGCCGCCAGTGGATATTTCCGGCATTGACGATGCCGTTGGTGGATTGGGCGTGCAATTCTTCGAGACGGGCTACACGGACAAGCAGGGGCGGGAGCACTTCGCCTACAACGACAACGGCAAGATCAGGTACTTCGCCATTCAGAAGGATTTGCGGCAGGCGATGGAGGGGATGAATCCGCTCGAACTGAACGGCGTCGCCCGCGTCCTGTCCATTCCGACGCAGTGGGTCAAAAAGGGTGCGGTCGCCCTCAACCCTGGGTTTCAGGTGGGCAAGAATCCTCTCATCGACCTGCCGACTCTGCTCCAGGCCCTCGAAACCGTGCATGACCTCGGCGACATCGCGCGCGTGACGGGGATGTACGTCAAGAATGTCACCGGCGCTCTCGTTTACAACCTCACTGGCAAGGCGAGTCCTGGATTGCGCCAGTTCCTTTCCGCTGGCGGAAGCGGTTCCACGATCCTCGGCGACAAGAGTCCCGGCGCCCGCCAGATGACCCAGCGGCTGTTCAGTGGGCCGGGCATCGGCAAGGCGTTCGACGCGCTGGTGAACATCATGCAGTCGGGTGAACTCGGCGGTCGCCTGACGGCCTTTGAAGACACGATGCGATCACGGGGAGTCGATCTCAAAAAGGACACCCCGACCGAAGACGACATGCTCGTGGCGATGACGGCGGCACACGAAGCCCTGGGCGACCATGCAGGCAAGGGACACGCCTTTCGTTTCATCGACCAGTTCGCACCGTTCGCCTCGACGCCGATCACCTACGGCCGCACGGCGATTCAGGGTGTTGCCCGCAATCCCAAGAAGGCAGCCGGATTCCTGATGGCCGGTGCGGCAGCATCGCTGGCGTACTTCATGCAGGTCAAGGATGAGGAATGGTGGAAGGAGGCCAACGGACAGGAGAAGTGGCGCAACCTCCGATTCAACATCGGCGGCACGCTGTTCAAGTACCCGCTCGATTCCCACGTTCTGATGATGGCCGTGTCGCTGCCGCTGGCGATTTACGATTCGCTCGATCGGATGGACCCGAAGTCGTTCGGCGAGTGGTCGAAAGAAGCGTTCCGTCAACTGGCTCCGCTGGGCGGTCAAATCTGGCAGGTGCCCGAGTCGTATGGGGCGTCGATCCTTGGCGCGAATCCGATTGCTCAGGTCGCCATTGAAGGCTGGTCCGGGCGCCAGTTGTACAACAACCGTCCCACCGTCCCCGCAGATAAGCAAGGTCTCGTTCCATCGCAGCAGTTTACGGAACGCACGAGCCTGCTTGCCCGCAAGCTGGGCGAGGTGTCCGAACAGTTGCTGGGCAAGGACAGGGCCATCAGTCCCATGAAAGCGGACCGCGTGGTGTCGTCGCTGACCGGCGGCGCATCGGAAGGGCTGAGCGATGCCGCCCGGTGGGCAGCGAAGAAAATTGCCGGCAAGGAGACGGAATGGGCGGACGTGCCGGTTATTGGTTCGCGGTTCGCCCGCCGCGGTCTGGTGGGCACAAGTCCCGACTCGACGGAGAAGTTCTACGACCTGTCGAAGTCGATGGAGATGAAAGACCCTCGCGTGCAGGAACGGATCGCTGCGGAGAAGAATCCGGTGGAGAAGGAGCGTCTGCAAGAAGAGGCCGACGAAGCGCACGAGATGACGCTGATGTTCGGCGACGCCAGCAAGGCGATGACTAAGCTCCGCAAGCGGCGGGAACTCCCGGACACGACGCCCGCCGAAAAGGAGCAGTTACAGAACCGGATCAACGAGATTGCCCAAGCGGCACTTAAGGCCCACGATGCCGACAAGATCGACCGACCGAAGTTCAAGACGATTTTGCGAGTCGAGACGTACAACTCGGAAACCGACGAGACGGATCGCGACGACCTGTTCTATAACCGCATCGAGCCGTTCGTCGTCGGCGACCTCCGCAAAAGCGGCAACCTGCGAACTGACGCGAAGCGGCTGGCAAAACGGAAGGCTGACCAGAAGGCAGGACGCGACTTCATCGAAGCGCTCGGCCTGACGAACAAGGAAGTCCGCGAGATCGGCAAACGGGCGATGATCGCGAACGCGCTGGCGCGGTGGGAGGTCGATCCACCGAAGTACAGGGACGACGCAATCCGGCGTGAGAACGCGAAGATTCGCCTGCTGTACGAGCAGTTCAAGGATTAGCGGATCAGACACTTCCGCCCGCAGCCCAAGCACACGCCCGCTGCAATAATCAGTGCCAGCCGCTTCCGGCACAGCGAGCATGTGCCGATTGACCCTACGGACGACGTGAGACGGTTCGCGTACTCGACCTGGGTAATCTCGTGCTCCTTGTCGCGGCGGTACAACGCCCACGCTTTACGGCCTGCCTGCGTCAGCGGGTTGTCGGCAATCTCCATGCGACGTTCCGGTTCGCAGCCGTGTTTGCTCATGTCTGCTGGTTTCGTCCGGCCCCATCTCTCCAACAAAACCCAACCCGCCGCCGAACTCCTGTTCGCTGGTCGCTGCGTGCGATGCGGCAGGCGGGGTTATTTTCATGTCACTTGCGCATCACTCCCTTTTCACCTGCCTCACGACAGAATTTCCATGAACTCTCTCGTCATCGGATCGAAGCATCCCGGTTTTTCGCCTTCATGGGTATTTTCGTGACAACCGGAACAGAGAATTTGCAGGTCGCCCATCTTCTCTCTTCCGAGCCGCTTGTAGTTTCGATGGTGAATTTGAAGAGACTGTTGCGAGTGGCAAATCTCGCACTGCACTCCGTAGTGACGAAATGCCGCCTTCCGTTTTTTTCGCCAGTGAGCGCTCTTGAGGTATTCGCCGTATGGCATCGCCCTGAGCGTGGCAATGTCTTCTGACTTCGGACGAGCGCGTTTATCGCGGCGGATTTTCGCCAGCACGGCCGTCATCGGTGGAGGCTGGCGGACCTTCGGTTCCTTTTGCCACGTATATGAACCGTCTTTGAAAACAACAGGCATGATTTACCTCGCGACACCAGACCCCGCCGGATTAACCATCCTGCCGGGGTCACTGTATTTCGTCTCTCCGAAACAAACCTCACTTCACTCGCAACCCGCTGGCACCTGCACTCCACCCGGCTCCACGACGCCCAGCACGCCCACGTCAGCAACGCCGTCGAAACACACGACAAACAGGCGACGATGAACAGGTTGCGGTTCGTGCGATCAAGCCCTGCGCGGACAAGAGACACGTCGATCCTCGCCTCATTAAACAGGCGCTCGCCGTTCTCAACGAAGTCGTAGGACAGGCTTATTCGCCACAAACCTCCGGCGTACAGGGGAACATCTCCACCAGCCCGCGACCTTCAACAGCGCAGCGTCCACAGTACACCTTGCCGTCTTTGTCGAACGGCTGCGGCTTTTCGCATCCGTTAGGGCAGTGGCAATGGGGGCAGTCGTTCATTCACCAAACTCCAGCGGCTCTTCACGTTCCGCCCGTTTTACCATCGTCAGAATCCTTTGCTCATGATCGGGAGGCTGGAGGACACCGTGTCCGGCTTGGCTCTGACCCGTCAATCCGGCGCGTCGCCAGTCGCGCTTGCGGCGGTCGTCGGCATTGTGGCCGATCATGTTGGATGCTTCACGCTGTTGCATCGTCGTCCTCCGCCTCATCAGCATCTAAATCTGCCAGCCCATTCAGCGACACCGACCACGCCAGCAGCACGATGACCGTGAGCGATATGCCAGCGATGAAGGCGAGAGCGTTGGCGAGCATTACGGCTTCCTCTTAAACAACGACTGCACGCCCTCCAGCCCGGCGGCTGTAAGCAGCGTGCCGATGATCGTCGGTACGTCTTTCGCCGGCACGAAGCCGGAGTCGTAGCCAAACCGCAGACACACGTACAGCACGAAGCCTACGGCGAAGATGCGCAGGATCGGCCATAGCGGATGGCTGGCTGGCGGGATCACTCCACCCTCCCCAGGCTGGCCCGCGCCACCTGAATATGCGCCGTCGCCCCTCTGTCCGACTTCCTAATTTTCCGAACTGGCGTCGTCAGCGCCCGCTCTGCGGTCCACCCATTCCACATGCGGGAGGTGATGACGTTTCTGCTGATTCCCATTCGTTTCGACCATTCCCCCACGCTTTGCGTCTCCCCTTGAAATTCGATAAAGCGGTTGTTTCTCTTGTTGTTGTTTTGCTCCCGCCGAGTAGCCCACCTTACGTTTTCAGGTTCGTAGTTCCCATTGTTGTCGATGCGGTCGATGGAGTGCTGCGGTGATGGGCACGGTCCAACATCTTTCAAGAATGCCTCGAATGAATTCCTCCATCTTTCGCAAATTTCAATTCCGCGAGCGCCATACTTTTGAAATGTGTGATGATTGCTGTTGCAACACCGGGTCACAATTCCGCACCAAATCCTGTGCTCCTTCGTGCGCGACAACCCGTGTGTTTTCGCGATTTCACGAATCCTCGCCTTGCTTCCCAGGCAACCGCAGCTGACGCTTTTGCCTTTGATCAAGTCGTAGATATTCACCGCCTTTTCGGTCCCACAGACGCAGAGACAAGTCACTTTGACAAGCCCCTTTACCGGAACCTGTAGGCTCGTCACGGTCCAATTGCCAAACACGTCCCCATTCACAGGAACGCTTATGGAGCGATGTCTTCCGTTGGGATTGCGACAAACCATGCTCTTGTCCTCAGATGGATTCATTCCACAATCCCCATGCTTGCGCGGATTTCCACAATCTGAGCCTGATTCGCTGTGTCCCGATGCCACCACTCCCAAATGAACAGCACGATCTTCCACAGCATCGGCAGGAACATCAGCCACTCCACGAAGCCGACGGGCTGATCCTGCATCCGAGCCTTCACGGCGTAGTAAATTCGTCGCTTCTCCGCATTCGCCTTGGCTCTCCGTGCCGCGACGCCGACAATCGGTGACGCCATCGCCCGGCACTCCTGCGGCGACCACTCCCGCAGCACAAGCTCCGTAGCCGTGCGCGTGAGCGGCGTGCTCTTGCCGATGCCATTGGCGACCACGCCCTGCAATGCCGTCAATCGACTCATTCCGCGACCTCCGTGATCTTGAACCGCCGCGTCAGCTTCCCGCTGCGTGCGACCAGCGAATCCTGCGTCAGTGTCACCTCGTTGATCGGCCCGGACACCTTGAAGAATCCCAGCGCCTTCGTCACGAACGACGGATACGGCGGGCTGAACCGGATGCGTGCGCCGTCCGCAGCCGCTTCGTAGTCGCCTTGCAGCACTGTGTACTTCACCGTCGCGCCGCCAAACGTCACGATCTGGCCGACCTCCGGGCGCACGGAGAACGTGGCCTTGTCGCCCAGATAGTCACGGATGACGGCGGGAAGGTTCATTGTCCGCCTCCGTGATCCAATTCGTGTAGCCACAACAATTGACTGAAGCTCAACCCGCTGAGATACGAACGGCCATGCCGCCCGCGATGCACCGATCCGCTGAGCAAGTGCTGAATCAGCCTGCCCCACGTCCGCTCGCCGCCGCTCCAATGGTCGCCGTAGACTGATCCAACAGACACCGGCTTCGGCCGCTCGTCCTTCCCCTTGTAGAGGGCGGAGATGCTCCAGCGGTCGATCCGCTTCTCGTTGTCGTTCGGCAGCCGTGCCCCCTTCTCCACGTTCCCCTCGATCAACACGCACGTCGGGAACGCGGTGACTTTCCACTTTTCGAGAATAGCTGTCTGCGTCGGCTCGATGACCTGAATGTGGTTCGTCGGCAGG
>C687J35021_10002617_pt1 | contig 12705 bp, 16 predicted proteins | sample RifCSPhighO2_12_FD_35021 | JGI IMG/M metagenome (IMG submission 35021)
GCTCTTCCGATCTCCTCTTTACGCACACCCGCGAAATGGGCTAATTTTTACAAGGTGAAATCATGGCGGGTAGACGGCCAAAACCAACTGCTTTAAAGCTTGTTGCCGGAAATCCTGGCAAACGAAAGATCAACAAGTCAGAGCCGAAGCCGCGCCGGGTGATTCCGTCCTGCCCTGCGCATCTGTCCGATGTGGGAAAGGTCGCATGGGGCCGCTTGTCCGTCCTACTAGACCGCATGGGCGTATTGACGGAGGCTGACAGCTCAGCTCTTGAGCGGCTTTGCGATTGCTACGCCGACATTCTGGAATGCCGAGAGTTGGTACAGCGGGATGGACGCACCTACAGCAGCATCACGACCCGTACCACAAGCGAAGAAGGAGAGGAGACGACCGTGCAGGAGGTCAAGTCTCTACTGAAAGCAAATCCCGCTGTTGCAATGCTTCGCGCTGCTGATGCTCAGTTCAAAAGCTACTTAGTCGAGTTCGGCCTAACCCCTGCCGCCAGATCAAAGGTACACGGATCAGAAGATGGCGACGAAAAACCCGACCCACTCCAAAGCTATTTCGGATGACCCGACAAGCGACTATGCGCGAGAGGTAATTGACGGCAAACGGATAGCAGGCCCGCACGTTCGCGCCCAATGCGCCCGTCATCTGAAAGATATCAAGGACGGTAAGAAGCGCGGGATGGTTTGGGATGTTGCCCTATCGAACAAGGCCATCGGGTTTTTCCACGATGTTCTGAAACTCAACGGCGGCGACTATGAGGGCAAACCCTTCACGCTGCTGCCGTGGCAAAAGTTCGTTGTTGGCTCGTTGTTTGGCTGGCTGGGCCCGGATGGATTCAGGCGCTTTCGGGTGGCCTATGTCGAAACGGCCAAGGGCAGCGGCAAGAGCCCGCTTGCTGCTGGTGTCGGTATGAAGGGGCTAGTCGCAGATGGCGAGTCCCGTGCCGAAATCTACAGCGCCGCGACGAAAAAAGATCAAGCGATGATCCTGTTTCGTGACGCCGTTGCGATGGTTGATCAGTCGCCAGAGTTGTCCAAGCGGCTATCCAAGTCAGGTACTGGCGAGCGCTGCTGGAATCTGGCCTATATGGCCCAAGGTGCGTTTTTTAGACCAATTAGTAGCGATGATGGGCAATCTGGCCCGCGTCCGCACATAGGACTGATTGACGAGCTGCACGAGCACAAGACGAATACCGTAGTCGAAATGATGCGGGCGGGCACAAAAAGCCGCAAGCAGGCGCTGATTTTCATGATCACCAATGCTGGCAGTAGCCGGCATGGGCCGTGCTGGTCGTATCACGAATACGGTGGGCGTGTGGCGGCTGGCGATGTGATTGATGACGCCTTTTTCCCTTTTATCTGTGGTTTAGATGAATTGGACGATCCATTTACTGACGAGTCATGCTGGCCGAAAGCCAACCCGTCATTGCAAGACGCTGATTTACCGGGCTACAAATACATCCGGGAGCAGGTAGTCGAGGCGCGGGGCATGCCCAGCAAAGAGGCGATTGTCCGCAGGCTCAATTTCTGCCAGTGGACTGATGCCGAAGCGCCGTGGCTCAGTCATGAAATATGGACTGGCGCGAAGCAGGACTTCAGCATCGAGGATTTACGCGGGCGACGGGCCGTCGCTGGGTTGGATATGTCCAGTACAACCGACTTAACCGGGTTGGTGTTTCTAGTGGAACCGGTAGAAGATGGCGAGCCGTGGAAACTGATCCCGTTCGCCTGGCTGCCGGATGCTGATTTGCAGCGCAAGGCGGACACGGACCGCGTGCCCTATGTTCAGTGGAAAGCCGAAGGGCTGCTAGATACGACGCCTGGCCGGGCCATTAGTAAGCGGGTGATCCTGCAAAAACTTTCGGCCATGTGCGACTTTTTCGAGATCATCGCTGTGGCTTACGACCGCTGGCGCATGGAAGACTTGCTGGCTATGGCCGCTGATGACGGAATCAGCCTGCCGGAAATGAAAGCTGTAGGGCAGGGTTACAAGGACATGACGCCCGCGATTGAAACCTTTGAGCGGATGCTGCTCAACGGCGAGATTGCGCACAACGGGCACAAGGTTTTGACCATGTGCGCGGGCAATACCGTAACCGATTCGGACGGCGCAGGCAACAGAAAACTGGACAAAGCATCGTCCACAGGGCGAATCGACTTGATTGTCTGCGCTGTGATGGCGGCTGGATTGGTCAATGCGACCGATACAAACATAATTACGCAAGGTTTCGTCTCCTTATGAACATTTTTACCCGTATTGCCGATGCGCTAGGTTTCGGCAAGGCGGACGTGCGCCCGCAAAATGTCACATACAGCGAGTCTGTAATAGAGTCGTTCGGTGTTTCGGCGGGCGGTGTTACGGTATCAGCCACCAGTGCCATGCGCGTGTCTGCTGTGGCGGCGTGTGTGGCAAAGATCAGCGGCGCCATTGTCTCCATGCCGCTGCACGTCTACCGGCTCAACGGTGGCGACATTCCAGACCGGATGCCGCGCGACAACCTTTGGTATCTGCTCAATGAGCAACCCAGCCCGCAATACACTGCCTCCAGCATGTGGGAGGGCGTCAGCATGGCGCAACTGCTGCGCGGCGACGGCTTCGGGTTGATCCGGCGCGGCATGAATGGCAATGTGCGCGAAATCCTGCCTTTGCCGTGGGGTTGCGTATCTCCTGTCCGAACACCGGGCGAGGGCGTGCGCTATTACGTCAGCCTGCCGACGCACGGCATTTCAACGTGGTTTGATCCGTCTGAAATCCTGCACTTCCCCGGCCTGGGTTTTGACGACGCCACCATGAAAAGCATGTCGGTCATCCAGTACGGCGCACGCAATGCCATCGGCAACGCCATCGCCATGGATACCTACAGCGGAAAGTTCTTCGAGAATGGCGCGCATCCGTCCATCATCCTGAATGCCGCAGGCAAGATGAACCCGGAGCAGGTCACGGCACTGCAAAACGCCTTCACAGCCAAATATTCCGGCTTGGACAATGCCCACCGCCTGCCGCTGGTGCTGACTGAGGGCATTACCGCCAAAGAAATCAGCCTGAGCGCCGACGACGCGCAGCTACTGGAGGCGCGTAAATTTCAGGTTTTGGATGTGGCCCGCGCCTTTGGCGTGCCCGGTTTCATGATCAACGAATCGACCGGCTCGACCTCATGGGGCAGCGGCATCGAATCCATGGGGCGCGGCTTTGTCACCTACACATTGCAGCCGTGGCTGCGCAAGATCGAACAAGAGATTAACCGCAAGATTTTCCCGCGTGACACCGGCAAGTTTGTCGAGTTTTACCGCGATGCCCTGATTGAAGGCGACAGCGCCGCGCAGGGTGCCTATTTCCGGCTGGCGCTAGGGGGGCCGGGCAGTGGCGACGGCTTTATGAGCGTTAACGAAATCCGCAAGATCAAGCGCATGCCCCCGGTTGAAGGCGGCGATCAAGTATTCAAGGCCGCGCCACCTGTTGCGCCTACCGCACCCACCAAGGACGCCCCATGAACAACCTTTTCAAGCTCCACCTGGACAACCTGCAACGAGAGAAGCAGCCCGTCAATCTGGTGAAAAATGCCAGCGACGCCACGCTGTATATCTACGATGTGATCTCCGCCGATTGGGGCGTCAGCGCCCTGTCCGTGATCGACGCTATCACGCAGGCGGGCGACGCAAAGACATTGAATGTGCGCATCAGCAGCCCGGGCGGGGATGTGTTCGAGTCGCGCGCCATCATGGCCGCCATCGCCCGATTTTCCGGCAACACCATCGCTCACATTGACGGCGTTTGCGCCAGCGCGGCAACCAGCATTGCGCTGGCCTGCAATGAAGTCGTCATGAGCGATGGCGGCTTTTTCATGATCCACAACGCCAAAGGGATGGCGTGGGGCGACAAGCAGGCCATGCGCGACACGGCTGACTTACTGGAAAAAATCGAGAGCGTGATTGTTGCCGACTACACCGGCAAGACCGGCAAGGACGCCACCGAAATTATCGCCATGATGGACGCAGAGACCTGGATGACGGCAACTGAAGCGCTTGAGAATGGCTTCATTGACCGCATCGCGGACGGCAAGGCAAAACCCGGCAACACCTGGAACCTGTCCGCCTACGCCAACGCGCCGCCACCCGACCCGAAAGAAGAAACACCCACCGAACCCACTCTCGTGGCGGGTTTTTTTATGTCTGCCGCAAACGCCAACCGCTTGCGCATTCTCGAAATCTAGTCGCTTCTCGCGCTGGAAACGCTGGCCGTCGTTCACGGCCGCCCAATCAAGGACTCCCTGTGAGTCCTTTTTTACTGAAAGGCTCATCATGAGCATTACCGCACTGCGCGAGAAAATCGCCAACTTCTCCCAACTCGCCAATCATCTTGTCGCTGAAAAAGGCTCCGCATCGTGGACGCCCGAAGAACAAGCCAAGTTCGACGGCTACGCCAATGAGATAACAGCCGCCAAGGCCGCCATCGGAAACATCGAAAAGATGCGCGAAATGGAGGCCGACAAGTTCTTCAACGAGGCGCCCGGCAAGAAGGCTGAACCCGAAGATATGAGCGCCTTGGTGGCGACCGCGCTGTACATGCGCTTCGGCAATGAAGTGAGCGCAGAGCAGGCGGTACAGATCCGCAACGCCATGAGCACCACGACTACGACCGAAGGCGGCTACACCGTCCCGGCTGAAGTGGCCAAGATGGTGATCGACAAGCTCAAGGCTTACGGCGGCATGCGCGAAGTCGCCTCCATCCTGACGACCGACAGCGGCATTGCCATGAACTGGCCCACCTCGGACGGCACCGCAGAAGTCGGCGAGATCGTTGGCGAGAACACGGGCGCGGCGGCCGGCGACATCACCTTCGGCACCATCGCCTTGCCGGTGTTCCGTTACAGCTCCAAGAAAATCGCCCTGCCGGTCGAGCTGATCCAGGACAGCGGCATTGATGTGGTCGCCTACGTGGTGGACCGCCTTGCCACCCGCATTGCCCGCAAGCAAAACAGCGACTTCACCATTGGCGGCGGAACCACGCTGCCCGATGGCGTGATGGTGAAAGCCGGCATTGGTAAGACCGGCACCACCGGTCAGACCCTGACCGTCATCTATGACGATCTGGTGGATCTGAAGCACAGCGTCAACCGCGCTTATCGCAGCGGCGCCAAGTTCATGATGAACGACCTCTCGGTCGCCATCGTGTCCAAGCTCAAAGACACCACGGGCCGCCCGGTCTGGGTGCCGGCCGTGACCGCTGGCGCGCCTGACACGCTGCTGGGTCATGCTGTGGCCATCAATGATGATGTCGCGGTGATGGCGGCCAATGCGCTGTCGATCGCCTTCGGTGACTTGTCCAAGTACACCGTTCGCGACGTGGCGGGCACGACCACGATGCGCCGGTTTGACGATTCCGCCTTTGCCCTGCTGGGCCAAGTCGGCTTCTGCGGCTGGACGCGCTCGGGCGGCAACCTGCTCGACACTGCCGCCGTCAAGACCTATAAAAATTCTGCGACCTGATACCTAGGTTTTCGCAGCTATTTTGTCAGTGACTTTCTGAAGCCCCTTCTGCAAAGCGGGGGCTTTGTAAAGCAACTTATCACGGAGATAAATCATGGCAACCAAGAAAATTGAACCAGCATCCGAAGTCGAAGCCTTCGTGCTGCGTGACTGCGGATTCGGCAAGGCGGGCGAAGTGGTGACGCTTCCAACGGCTGACGCTGAAACCGGAGCGGCACACGGAATGCTTGACCTTGCGCCAGCTGCAATCAAGGCGGCGAAGGCTAAATAATGTCCCTCAAGCTCATCACGCCGCCCGCTGGCCTGGTCGTATCGCTTGTCGAAGCCCGCGCACACCTGCGCGTTGACGGCACCGATGACGATACGCTGATCACAGCCATGATCGGGGCGGCCACTGACCATGCCGAGCAGATGACCGGGCGGGCCTTGCTGCCGCAGACATTGGAGCTGACGCTCGACGCTTTCCCGGCTGAGTTTGAACTTACTCGACAGCCAGTTACGGCGATCACCAGCATCATTTACCAGAGCACGGCGGCGGCGCTTGTAACCCTGTCGAACACGCTCTACACGCTTGATGCATCCGATGATTTTGGCCCGGCCAAAGTCACGCCAGCTTACAACACCGTTTGGCCTGATACGCTAGCCGATGTTGCCGCCGTCAAGTTGCGCTATGTCGCTGGTTATGCCAATGCAGCCGCTGTGCCAGAGGCGATCAAATCATGGATCAAGCTACAGGTGGGCGCGATGTACGCGCAGCGTGAAGCCTTTGCCGAGAGGCAGGTTTACCCGCTGGGTTTTGTCGATGCGCTGCTGGATAGGTACAGGGTCTACGCATGAACGCTGGCAAACTTGACCGGCGCATTACTGTAGAACGAAAAATCGTGACTCAGGACGCAACCTACGGCACTGAGGTAATTACATGGGGCGCTCTTACGAACCCTGCATCACGCATTTCCGCGCAAGTGCAGGACGTGCCGCCCAGCCGGTCTGAGTCTATCAAGCAAGGGCTAGCCGTCGCACTCAATCAAACAAAAATCACGATCCGCTATCGGGCTGATATTGATTCGTCGATGCGCGTGACGGTGCATTACTCGACGGATGTGGTTTATCAGATCGTTGGCGGACCGGCAAGAGTTGGCGAACGGAATCAATTTTTAGAGATGGTTTGTGAACGGAGTACATCATGACAACACCCTGGACAATCCCCGCCGATATGTGGGCGGGCGAGACTATCGCCATCCTTGGCGCTGGTCCCGACATGACCGAAGAACTTGCAGAAACTGCACGCGGCCACAAGACCATCGCTGTTAACCGTGCCGTCAAATTCGCACCTTGGGCCGACACGTTTGTCGCGTTGGACCCGCATCACCCGTTCTGGGAAGAAGCCGACCGGCTGGAATTCAGGGGCCTGCGCATCTGTGGCGTTGAGTGTGACATTGACGCGCTGTACGCCGGGATGTTTTACGAAACCGTCAGCATGGGCGATGGCCACACGATAGAGATTCGGAATAACGCTTTGGCCGCGATCCGCATTGCCGCGTTGGCTGGTGCGTCCAAGATAATTTTGCTTGGCTTCGATCCTGAAAGATATGAGGAAGTGCACCGGGAAACTGGCTTTGTCGGGCTTGTGCAAGGGCTGGATCAGATCACCGCCGAGTTACAGGCCAAAGGCATCGTAATCGAGCGGATTGATTCTGCCGAACAGTCCCCCGGCACGCGTGCGCCGCGCCGGGGTGAGTTGGTTGATGTGGCGACGTTCCCGCAGGTCAAGAAAAAAGGCTGGCTGTAATGGCTGATGTGCATGTCACTGGCTTGCGTGAGCTAAACGAATTCATGGACCAGCTTGCGCCCAAACTTGCCAAAAATGTGATGCGTGGGAGTTTAAGAGCTGGCATGAACACGGTCAAACCCGTAGCACAGCAGAATATCCATTCGGTATCTGGCGAACTGGCCAAGGGCCTGAAGATCAGCACACGGGCCAAGGGCGGCACCGTTACCGCTTCGCTCAAGGCCACAGGAAAGCACGGCTGGCTGGCCCGTTTTGTCGAGTTCGGCACGTCAGCTCATAACATCGCCGCAAAGAAAGGCGGCTGGCTGTCGTTCGGCGGCATTTTCGCCAAGCAGGTCATGCACCCCGGCGCCACGCCGAGGCCCTTCCTTCGTCCGGCCTTGGATCAGCAATCAAATGCCGCCGTGGTCGCAGCCGCCGAGTACATGAAGAGCCGGCTTGCTACAAAGCACGGCCTTGACACATCAGACGTTGAGGTTGAGGCGACATGAGCGGGGTAAGCGCAATCCGGTTTTTGCTGGCGAACAATGCCGCCGTGCTTGCCGTAGTACCTGCCGCAAGAATTGTGGCTGGCGACCTTCCGATCAATGCCGTGATGCCCGCCATTTCAATCAGGCAAGTTAGCTCGATGCCGTACAACACGATCAAGACAAATGAGGCGAACAAGCCCCACGCCGACCGGGTGCAAGTGACTGTTTTCCGCAAGGCCGAACCGGACGACCGGGGCTATCCCGGCCTCAAAACGCTGCTGAATTTGGTACTGGCTGCCTGCCCTAGCCAGTACAGCACAGTGAACGGCATTTCTATTCAATCCATCACGCCCGACATTGAAGGGCCTGATTTACCCATCCCGGAGCTGGCGCTTTTTACGCGCAGCCGTGATTTCATTGTGAAATTTGTAGCGTAACAAACGCAACCCATACCCGCCGCCACTGGCAACAGTAGGATTTAATCATTAGATGAGTTAAAATAGACGAGCCCGCAAAGTGCTATCAACACCGCGCAGGCTCTAACCAATCAGACTGTTAAGGAGTCATCATGGCTGAGGCCAATCTTACTGCATCGCGTTTGCGTGAATTACTTTTCTACAGCGAGGAAACGGGCCTGTTTGTATGGCGTGAGCGCCATGGTAAGAAAATTGTCGGTGGAGAAATCGCAGGAAATTTCAGCGAGCGCAGGGGATATGTAGATATTCGCATTGATGGGAACAAATACAGAGCGCAAAGGCTTGTATATCTTTACATATATGGTGCATGGCCTGAATCCCTTGTTGACCACATTGATAGAGACCGAAAAAATAACAGGCTTTCAAACTTGCGGCTTGCTTCTCCATCGGAGAATTTGAGGAACACAGGCATGTACTCAAGCAACACCAGCGGATCAAAGGGTGTGTATAAAGCTGGGAACAGGTGGAAATCACTAATACGAGTTGACTACAAACTTATCCATCTTGGGTATTTTCTTAACAAGGAAGATGCCGTAAAAGCGAGGGCATCTGCTGAGCAAAAGCATTTTGGGGAATTTGCCCCAACTTATTCATAGCTGACGCAAGAATCCAATTTCAAAAACGACAAACCTCACGCATTACTGCAAGAGGTTTTATTACTACAGCCGCTGCTTGAAAAAGTAGGCGGCTTTTTTACGCCTGAAAAGGCCTCAGTTTCGCGTAAGCGAAAAGTCCGCCCGCCGCATCCCGCTGTCGGGCTTTTTTATTTCTCGAAAGGAAATCATCATGGTAGCTCATACCTCCGTCGCATCAATCACCGACACAACCTACGCGGTCAGCGCGGGACTCCCCGCCACTTATGACGCCGCTGGTTACGCGGCAACCACCATCACTTACACCGCCATCGGCAAGGTGCAAAGCATATTGACTTACGGGTCAAAGCGCAACGTCAATGAGTTCAAACCCATCGCTGGCGCCACCGAGTACACCAAGGGCACTCCTGCCTACGGCCAAGGCGACATGGTGATGGGCGACATACCAGCCGATGCCGGCCAGGTGATTTTGAAAGCAGCGGAAGCCTCTGCCAATCACTACTCGCTGAAGGTCACGTACTCCGACGGCGAAGTCCATTACCTCGACCTGCTTGTTTCTGGCTGGGTGTTGTCCGGTGGGTCTGAGGGCAATCCTCTGCTGCGCACCGCGACCTTCAACGTTTGTAAAGCCCCCGTCATCGTCGCTGCAACGTAATCGGGCCAACAGCCCACCCCCGCACCGGCCCGGCTGGCGTCTACCTTAGCGGGTAGCACTGGCTGGGCACGGGCATTTTTTCAAAACCCGCTAGGAAAATATCATGACATTCGATCTCTCAAAATTTGAACTTGAAGAAACCGCCACGCTCACGGTGCAAAACGCTAAGGGCGATGACGACCTGATCGGCGCTGACGGCAATAGTCCGGTCACGATCACACTCTACGGCTCAGGCTCGCGCCAAATGGTCAAGGCGCTGCACAAAGCCGGCCAACAGGCGCAATTGCGGCTGCAGGGAATGATGCGCGGCAAGGTTGACAAACGCTCCGGTGAAACGGCGGATGCCGAGATGGTTGAAAAGCTCGTTGCCTGCACGCAATCGATCATCAATTTTCCCGTCCCAGCGGCTGACTTGTACGCGAATCCGAAGCTGGGTTACATCACAAAACAGGTGGTCAAGTTCCTGGACGATGATGCAAATTTTACAAGCGCGTCAGCGAAGAACTGACGCTGTACGTCCGGCACAGTGCTTGGCTGAACACTGTGCCGGAGCGGCCCAAGGGCGACAAGTCCGACAAGCCGCTGCTGTCCCGAATCGCAAAGCTCAAGGCGGAAAAAAAGGATGACGACTACCGGCCAGAAATGCCACAGGTTGAGGCCGCGTATCTGATCGGCTACCTGTTTGAGATTGGCCCGATGATGGCCGCTGGCATGGGTAGCGGGCCGATCACGCATGGCGAAATTGAAAGCTGGCAGCGCGTCACGGGGATCGAGCTGAACTCATGGGAGGCGCGAACCTTGAGACGCCTGTCGGTTGATTACCTGTCTGAATCGCACAAAGCCACGGCAATAGATGCCGAGGCACCATGGGAAGAGTCGCCCGATCTGGTGGCTATCCCGAGTCACAAAACTGAATCACTGCGCGACAGCATCAGGTCTCTGGCAGTGCTGTAGGCGTATCATGTCTTCGTTTCAACAAAACGGTGTGTGATATGAAGACATCATTGAAGGTATCTCGCGTATTTCAGTTAATCGGAGCCGTGCTCATGATTTCCGGGATCGTTTCCTGCTCCAGCCACGGAGACCCTAGCGCGATGAGCCTGTATTTCATTGCCGGGTTTGTGCTGATTCTTGGCGCACGTATTTTTGAATGGTTCTCCAAAGCATAGCCAGCGCCATATCGCGCACATCATAAGCCCGCCGCGTGCGGGCTTTTTAACGAAGCCGCTTCATTGCGGTTTTTTTTCGTCCAAACGAAGGGGCACATCGTGGCAATTGCGGGGCAACTTGAGATCCAGATGATGGCCAACATGGCCCGCTTGCAGTCGGATATGACGCAGGCTAAAGGCATGGTTGGCAGCGCCATGGGCAGCATTGAAAAAGCTGTCGCATCGGCCAAGTCTGCGCTGGGCGCGCTCGGCATCGGGCTTGGCGTTGGCTACTTTGTCTCACTGATCAAGGGCTCGATTGACGCGGCTGATCACCTCAAGGACTTGAGCAAGTCAACCAACATCACGGTCGGCGACTTGGCTGGGTTGAGTTTTCTCGCAAAGCAAACCGGCACTGATCTTGACGGGCTGGCCAAGGGCGTCAACAAAATGTCGGTGGAGATGGGTAAAACCCCGGAGAAGTTCCGCGAACTCGGCATCACGGCAAAAACCGGCACCGAGGCGCTTAAACAATTTTCCGACATTTTCAATTTACTCCCCGACATCAATCAGCGCAACGCTTTGGCAATGTCGGTATTTGGAAAGTCTTGGGCAGAACTTGCTCCGGTACTATCAGAGGGTGGGAAAAAGATCGGCGAGGCGATCGAGAAGGGTTCCGCGTTGTCTGGCATCACAAAGCAGATGACCGATGATGCCGACGAGTTTAATGACAAGTTGGCTGAGCTGACGCAGACGGGCGGGCTGCTAACGCGCATGGTCGGCCCCCTGCTTCCGTTGCTCAATGCGCTGGCGGATGACCTACTGAAGGTGCAGAACGAAACGACTGGCGCGTCTGACTCGTTCAACCCGCTTGCCGAAGCGTTCCGCGCCATCCTAATTCTTGGCGGAAATGTGGCGTTTGTTCTGAAAGCGGTCGGCAATGATCTCGGAGGAATGGCGGCCCAATTGAACGCGCTGGCGCATGGCGATTTCAAGGCATTCTCGGCAATTAACGAGATGATTAAGAAAGACGCGATAGATGGTCGCGCCGCTTTTGACGCATGGGAGCAGAAAATGCTCGCTGTAGGCAAGGCCGCTGGTGAGACGGCGCTCGCAACTACGAAGGTAACCGGCGCTACCGTTGCGCAAACAGAGGCGCAAAAGAAAGCTGCGGTAGCCGCTGCGGCTTTCCTTGGTACACAAAAGGAACTAAACAAAGAGCGCGCAAAAGAGCTCAAGCAGATGATGGCTCTTGACCGCAAGGGCTGGGTCGAATTGGCTGATTTCAGGGTCAAGGAATCCGAGGAAGAACTGGTCGCGCTCAACAAGATCGCGGAAGACCGCAACGCCTACGCAGAGCAGATGCGGGCTGTGGATTTACAAGGCTGGGTGGCCTACGCCGAAGCACGAGTCAACGAAGACCTTGAAATGACGAAGCAGCTCGCCGATATCGAATCTGCCGCCGCCGAAAAGATCACATCCGAAAAGCTCAAGCGCGATGTCGATATGTGGAAGTCGATTGAGTCCGTCGCCGAGCAAACCTTTGTCTCGATTTTCGACAGCGGTAAAAATGCCTTCGACCGGCTGAAGGACACGCTGAAAAATGGCCTGTATGCGCTGCTCTACCAGATGACGGTTAAAAAATGGCTGATCAGCGTGGTGGCATCGACAAGTGGCGCGGGGGTGGCCCAATCTGCATTTGGCGCTGACGGCTCAAGCAGCTTGCTGGGCATGGCGAACAATGCCAGCAACCTGAACACGCTATACGGTGCAGGCAGTCAGGCATTGCTTGGCGGCACAGCTGGCGCGTCGGCGGCCTCTCTTTTATACGCCAACGGTGTCGGGGCTGTTGGCGGCGATGCGCTGGGCGCTTTGATTGCGGCCAACGGCTCATGGGCAGGCGTGTCGGCAGGCGCGGCAACTGGCGCAGCCGGCGCGGGCGCTGGCGCAGCAGGCGCGGGTATCAGTAGCGCCCTGGCCGCCATCCCAGTGTGGGGTTGGGTCGCCCTGGCCGTGCTGGCCGTGGCGGCTTGGGCCTCTGGCAAAGGCGAAACCAGAAACGGAGCCACTTACGACACT
>C687J35021_10002619_pt1 | contig 12696 bp, 10 predicted proteins | sample RifCSPhighO2_12_FD_35021 | JGI IMG/M metagenome (IMG submission 35021)
GCCATAAAGAAAATTGGCGAACCCGCCAGCATTGAGGCTGTGGCCGAAACCGTAGGCAGCAAAGATGTTAAACACACCAGGGCACTAGCTAGCCTGTCTAAGCAAGTAGCCACGCTAAACAAGCGCTGGGGTTTGGTCAAATGGCCCATGGTCAACCCAAAGAACATCCGCGACAAAATCTACGTAATCCTGCACGACAGTGGCAAACCAATGCACTTTAGCGATATTGCCGGCGCCATAAAAGATTCTTCTTTTAAGCGCAAAGATGTGACTACCCAGGCAATCCACAACGAACTTATCAAAGACAAGCGCTTTGTACTGATAGGGCGGGGGATTTACGCCCTAAAAGAGTGGGGTTACGACCGCGGTACCGTGGCAGACGTAATTGCCAAGGTTTTGAAAAAAGCCGGCGAGCCATTGCACAGGGATGAGATTGTAAAGCGCGTGCTAAAGAGCAGGCAAGTGAAAGAAACCACCATACTTCTAAACCTGCAGGGCAAACCACAGTTCAAACGCGTCGCCAAAGCCACCTATACCCTCGCAGAGTAATACATGGCTGGCACCGATTCTTTAGCACCAGACACTGGAAGTACTATGGACTTGTCCGTAGCTTGCGATATTCGATTAGGAAAACTATTCGCTACAATGCCTGAACTCCAAGGCAAGTATATTGATATAGACCCAAATGCAATCGAAACTATAGTAAGCAGTTTTGAGCCTGAATCAACACATCCACTTTTGTTTGAAGCTGCTTACGACGGAACAATTGTAGGAGAGTTAAACCGAGCACGTGGCAATACCAAGGCAATATTTGCAGGCGGACTAACGACACTTTTCGAGTCTCCAGATGGTCAACGTGAAAGTAAAGTAATGATTGGTGTTGGAGGCCCAGTAACCACCCTTGCGTATAACCCCTTATTATTTTTCGCTCGTGCATTAGAGGAACTACCCCACCTGGTGGACGAGCAGGGTGTGCCTAAATCTGGCAACCACATTATCGATGACAAACTAGCAATATCAAAGATCGTGCGAGAATCTGCTACTTTGGTCCCCCCACAAGAACTACAAGAAACCACTGTTCACGAACTACGACATGCGGCTGATTTCACTCGTCCTTACCTCGAAAAACAAAGCAACAGGTACAATCGAATGACTAAAATAAAGGCGACTTTAGGAATGATGGCAGTTTGCACCACAGCTGAGGTGGCTTCCCAGATCCCGTTTGAGGTTGCACAAATAGAAAGCTTAGCCCCAAGAATTGCAGCCATATTTGCGGTAGCAACTGTAGCTATAAATATGTCTGAAAAATATATCGAGCGGTACAAACACAAAAGGGAACTAAAATCTCCGCACGAAAGATTGGCCTATGCCACAGCAGAAATAGCCTCATCTTTCCCTAAGGTAATTACATTCAAAGACCTTCAGCCTAGTCACGATTCATAAAACCACAACTAAACAATTATATATTGTACAAAATGCGAACATGATTATAGTGGGGGTGTTGGTGGGGTATGTAGGCAAATGTAGTTCTGGCAGCATGCAGGGTAGGATGAGTAACAAAAATTTTCAAATCGACATATAAATATGTGGGCGGTGGGGGCAGCAGAGCACCAAACCCAGCCATAGACTTCACGTCGCACAATGTATATTTTGCGACGTTGTATTTGTGTTTGTAGATGATAAGTAATACCTCTGCTATAGGGGAGTATCTGCAGGTTTTGGATTATTAGTGCCCGGTTCCATGTCACCGCCCTATAACTTAGCTATGCGTGCATCGTGTTTCTTGCTACTCGCTACCTGGCTTTTGATTAGTCGTGAAATGTTGAGTTTTCCACAGGCTGGTATTTGCATTGTTTGACTTTTAGTGTTTTCCTTTCGTTCTATATGTTTTTCACTTTGCCCCGCTCTTTTTGCAATATTTGACATTTCGTGAAACGTATATGTTGATATAGTTTTTTCACGTAAACTCGAAATTACGTAATGTGAACAAATACCGAACATTGAGGGAAGAGCGAAGTAGCGCAGTATGTATTCTGATCTGACTAATCCCCCAGGACTTGACGTATTGAAATCTGCTACTTGTTTGGAATTGTTGGTTCAGTCCTTTGGCTAATTCTTCACCCTCCCCCACCCGGATATATATTGATGTAACTCACAAGCAGGCTGTGAGATTTCTCACTGCGGTTAGTGAGGTTTGTAAATATAGTAATAGGTACCATACCGGTCTTGCGAGAGACCAGAGGATGGCGGAGGTCAGATAAGCAAAGGGTAGTACGCGTGCGCTTGGCACTGCAGAACGAAATGCAACTGCAGTAAAACCACCAAGACCGAGTCGCACAAAGACTATCCGTTTGCTTTGTTTAGAGGCTACGCCATATAAAACCCAGATGCTTTATTTGTAATAAACTTTTTCTTCTACCCTGAGGTCAATATATTCCGTTGGGTTTATGTTTTCTTTTTCAAATTTTTCTTTGACCGCTAAAAGTGCACCCGCACTCTGGCGGGCATCGGTTAGCGTGTTGAACTTTACTACGTAGTTTTTGCCTTCTACTTTTATGTGCAGTTCATTTGCAATTGCCGGCAATGTTAATTCCGTTATTTTGGTGTTTTTTGCATCAAGCTGTGCCATAAGCTCTGTTATAAAACCTGCGTCTTGCTCAGTTATGACATGGCGCCCTAGTTCGACTGGCGTAGTGCTTTGGTCTTTTAGCACCAAAAGGTTCATTTGCGCGGCCTGTTCGCGATTATCTAGCTTCATTAATGCCCTGCCCTGACGATCAATTACAAACAAATTGTTTTGGTCATTCTCTAGTGCTACCACTGGACGGTTGCTGGCAATTTTTACTATTGGACGATGCCCCATGAGCGGTAGGGTAACAGAGATTTCTGTTAGTTCAGGAAACTGTTTTTTCATAGCGCTTATAAACTTGTCTTTGTTAAAGGTCATTTTGGTCTTGGCCGTAATAGAGTTTTCTATCAGTTTTTTAGCTGTTTCATCATATGTCTTTTTATCACGTAATAGCGGGTTATTGGCCGTGTTTAGCGAGACTAGGTTTACGTTTGAATTAAGCGTAAGGCTGTAGCCAAAAGAAATTATTATGGCTAGCACTGCCAGCCACATGGGTAAATGCCATATAAACTGTACTAACCCAGAACGACTGCGGGGCAACTTTGGTTTGGTCTTGCCACTGGCTGGGGTGATGTTTTGGTATGAAACAACTTTNCTNCCCTGCGCAGATCCAGAAAACTTTTGNCTGGGTTTATTTGAGATTTTCTTTTTTAAACGCATTTATATTAATGTTTGTTGTTGTCTGTTTCTAAAATTATGTCGGCTAAACGCTTTGTAGCGTCTGGCTTAGCCACATTACCTAAGTTTTGGGCCAGTTTGTGGCGTTTTTCTTGATGATCCAGCAAATCTCTTATGGCATTGTACAGCACGGTATGGTCTTTGGTCAGCTTTTCTTCACTCAATACTATAATGGCATTAGATTTTTCAAGTTGCTGGGCGTTTTTTGTCTGGTGCCCGCCAGTTAGTATGGGGTTTGGTACCACAATAGCTGCTTTTCTTTGGGTTGCCAGCTCTGCTAATTGTGTTGCACCCGCCCTCGTTATAACCACATCAGCGGAAGCAGTGTAGCGGTACAAGTCATTTACGAACCCCTTAACTAAAACATGTTTATAATGTTCTGCCGACAGCTTGTCTTTGTAATACGACTCTAGGCCCGCCTGGTGGTCACGGCCAGATATGTGTAGCACAACCAAAGATGGATAGTGCAGAAGTAGCGTAGGCACAATAGCTGCAACTGCGTCGTTTAGGCGCCTGGCACCCAAGCCTCCACCTGTAACACAAATAACCTTTACGTCGCTTTTTATGCCCAGGCCCTTTCTGTATTCTGACTGCAGCTGGTAGGTTACGGGTTTGTACTGGTCGTTTAGCGGCACACCTACCTCGTGCGTTTTGTGGGCAGGATACGGGTAAAGGTGCTTAGGACCGCCCACCGCGTGAGCGTGTGCACGCTTGGCAATAATCTTGTTTGCTAGGCCCGGTAATGTGTCTGAATCATGGGTAATGTATGGTATGTGTAGCCAACCCGCTACCACACCAACCGGCACGCCCACGAATCCGCCCTTAATAAAAATAACGTTAGGTTTTAGTTTTTTTAGCAACCAGAAGCTTTGCCATATACCTATGATTACCCAAAACCCGTCGCGGATGTTTCTAATAATAAGCGGCAGGTCTAAGACATGACGCCACCACTGGCCGTGGTATCTGCGCAACTTCCCTGCCCTAATATTAAAAGCCTGGTCTATGCTGGGATGAGATGCTGGTATATCGCCCAACTTGTCACCATGTTTTCCAATGTAAACTAGGTGCAGGTTTGGTGTGCGGTGTTTTAGTTCATCTGCGACCGCTAGTATGGGGGTTATATGCCCCCCTGAACCGCCGCCGGTTAGCACTATTGTCATTATTGTTTCCTTGTGTACTGTTTAGTGAATAATCAGAAACTCCGTAGGTAGTATAACGCGAAATCTGAAATGCCAGCCCTACAGCTGCCATTATAAACACCAGACTAGTTCCGCCGTAGCTAATAAACGGCAGCGTGATGCCTTTTAGGGGCAGTAGGCCTATCATAGCTCCCACGTTAATAATTAGCTGCGTGCTGAGCCAGGCCAGAATGCCGGTTACTATTAGCCTGGTGTAGTTGTCTGGTGCGTGCTCTATAATCATTTTTAGCCGGGCAAACAACGCCCCAAATATCAAAAGTATTACCGACACGCCCACAAACCCAAACTTTTCAGCCAATATAGCAAAGATGGAGTCATCTGCGGCCTGCGGCAAATACCCATAAGCCTGTACGCTACGCGCCAGACCAAGCCCAAACAAACCACCCGAACCTACACTAATCAGAGCCTGACAGGTCTGATAGCCCTCGTTTTGACAGTCTTGTGCCGGGTTCAGGAATGTATTTAGGCGATCACGCCTATATGGGCTGCTGGCTACAAACAGGACCAGCGCCGCAACCACCACGGCAGCGACCATGGCTACCCTTTTTAATGGCAATCCAGTCACAAACACCATAGACGCCATAATGGCTAGCATCACACCAAAAGAGCCTAGGTCACTTTCTAGAACAGCTACTACCAAGCTCAAAAGTACAAAAACAGCCAGTAGCGGCTTTAGGGTTTTGTGCCAATCATTGAAACTACCATCCTTTAGCCTGTTTACCAAAAATCCAGCCAGCCAGATAAGCAATGTAAATTTAATCAGCTCTGCTACCTGAAAAGACAAACCGCCTACTTGGATCCACCGGTATGCACCGTTTACCTGCTCGCCAAATATCCTTACAATTACAGCCGCCGACGCGGTAATAATAATCAGTGGTTTTTCTATGTGGCGCCATGTGTTTACCGGCAAATGTGCCGTAACAGCAAACGCCACTGCACCCAGCAATATAGCAATTACCTGTTTGCCAACATAATAATTCTCGCTTACGTTCTTTAAAACACTTAGGCCCGGCCCAATGGCATACACCACAATTAGCCCAATAAGTAGCAAACCAACAGACAAAAGCAGTAGCCAGTAGTCAGGCTTGTGGCGCCTTTGGGTCAAGCGGTCTACATTTAATGACCTTCTTTGGCGATTAGGGTTCATGGCCTACTGCCTACAGGTAGTTACCTATTACAAAAAGTATAAGCCCCAACACACCAGCTACCTGGCCTATAATCCAAAACCTCATAGTTACTTTGGTCTCTGGCCATCCACTAGCCTGAAAATGAAAATGTATGGGGCTAGATTTGAATATCTTTTTGCCNCCACGCAACTTTTTAGAAATAATCTGCAGTATTACCGAACCGGCTTCTGCNACAAAGACAATGCCTATTATGGGCAGCAACAAAACCGTGTCTGTCAGCATAGCCACCACACCCAGCGCCGTACCCAGTGAAAACGACCCCACATCGCCCATAAAAAAGCGTGCCGGAAAAATGTTAAACCATGTATACGCTAAAAGCGAGCCCACAACCGTTAGACAAAAAGCTGCTAAGCCATAACGGCCCTGCAAAAAAGCAATCAAAGCATATACACCAAACGCCGTGGTGCACAGCCCACCTGCCAGACCGTCTAGCCCGTCTGTCATGTTTACGGCATTGGCCGTAGCCACCACAACCAAAACAAAAAGTGGAATAATCAGCCAACCCAGCTCTAGTGTGGAACCAACCAGCGGTATATGGATACTGGAGACGTCTAGCTTGTCAAAGAACCACCAGCCGCCCACTAGAGCTACCAGTATTGTTAGCATCAACTTCAGCTTTGGCCGAAGCCCAGCTACCCCGCCGCCATTACCTCTTATATTAATAACGTCATCTAGTAAGCCCACCAGCCCGGCGCCAGCAAACGCGGCGAGCGGCAACCACGTTTCTGTGCGATCCAGGTTAGCCACCACTGTTACTGCAGCCGTAGCCAATACAAAGATAATGCCAGCCATGGTAGGTATGTTTCTGGCATGTTTCTCAGCGTGCAGTGCATTAAACACCTTGGCTTTTTCGCCGGTTATGGCATGAGAGCGCTGCTTTTTCCACCATTGTCCGCGGTATGCCAGGGTTGTGTAGACGGGAGTTATTAGCATGCTGGTCGCAAACCCTAAAAACCCTAGCAGCAAAATCCGCAGCAATGTATCTGTCTGGATTACTATGTTTAGCGTGTCGTTTGTCATGTTTGTTTGGCTTTGATTATCCTACAATTATACCATTTTAGCGGGTCTTTGGCGCCACATTAAAATTATTAATAAGCATCACGGCCAGGTTAGAAAAAATTGGTCCGGCTGCCTGCGAACCGGCATATCCTGGGATCTTTGGCTCGTTTACCCGAACTACAATTACGTACTGTGGGTTATCTCCGCCCACAAATCCGTAAAACATGCCGTTGTATTTGTCTTCATAATATCCGCCTCCTGGTTTGGTAATTTGTGCCGTACCGGTTTTGCCACCTATGCTATAACCTGCAGGAATTGTTTGCAGCTTATAGACAGCATGGTTTCTATTTACTACAGCTTCCATTAATGACCTGATTTCGCCGCTAACTTTGTCAGATATAACTCCAGTTTTAACCGATTCGGGTTTTTTAACGGTTGTTTTTCCGTCTTTGTCAGTAACCGATTCTACCAAATGCGGCCGATAATATGTGCCGCCGTTTATTATGCTAGACAGCGCCGCGCCCATTTGCAGCGGCGTGGCAGTCAAGCCCTGCCCAAACGAAGTGTTGGCGTATTGTATATTTAGCCCAAAGCCGTCTTTGGGGTCAGGGATGCTGCCCTCTGCCTCATAACCCTGCTCTATGCCAGTAAGTTTGCCCAGCTGATAATGGTTAACCATNTAGTCGTGCCACGCTACNCGGGCCTTTTCGTTTATTTCGCCCCCGCCCATCTGCATCAAGACCCAAGTTGCGCCTGTGTTTANCGATCTGGTCAANATATCTGTGACTGTCCTGTGCGCGGCACCAGCTACCTCTTCCACATTTTCTACAACTGCATTATCAATCTTAAAGAACCCGGGGTCGTCGTATTCATCACTGACTTTTATAGCACCTTGTTGCAATGCGGCCGCTACAGTCAGCGGCTTCATGATAGATCCAACCTCTAAGGGCGAGCTTACATTTGCATTATTAAACAGGTTTTGGTCCTCTACCTTAAAAAACTCTGCCGGGTTATAAGACGGATAGTTTGCCATGGCCTTTATGGCGCCGGTATTTGGGTCCATGATTAGCGCGCTGCCCGAGCCGGACTTGGCCGCGTCTAGACCTGCCTTTAGTATGTCTTCGGCTTGACGCTGCATGTTAATGTCTATGGTTAGGGTTATTTTTTTACCGGGTATTGGGTCTGTTTTGGTATTGCCTCTGCTGGCAGCCAGCGGCACGCCGCTGGCATCGGTTATGGCTTTTAGCCGGCCTGCCTTGCCTTTTAGGTCATCGTTTAGCGCTTGCTCTAAACCGTATTTGCCCTGGCCCTCGTCGTTTACAAAACCCAGCAATTGAGCAGCTAGGCTTCCCTGCGGGTATACCCTGTATGGCTGGGCTTGGGAACCCACGCCCTCTAGTTTTAGATCCAGGACTTTTTGTTTTTTATCTTTATCTACTCGTTTTGCTAGTACCTCGTAACGGTTCTTTCCCGACATTTGTTGCTCATAAGTTTTGGCGTCGCCGCCAATTATGCCGGCTATTGCTACGGCGGCCTTTGCACGGTCAGATATATAAACCGGATCTACGTAAATTGTGTAATAAGTTTCGTTTAACACCAGCGGCACGGTTTGAGTGCCATCATGCGCGGAAATCGCACCCCGCTCTGGCTGAATCTCGTATTGTTTTAACTGTTTGGCCAGTGCCTCGGTTCTATAATATTCGTGTCTGATAACCTGCAGATAAAACAGCCTAACCGTAAATATTGCCAGTACTGTTATAACCAATCCATACATAAGTTTTATGCGGTGGTTTAAATTGTTTGGTCGCACCGGCTTAGTCGGCCTCATAAGATAGTAGCCTCTGGGCTAGTTTGAAACAGTACCACTGGGCGCAACTGAAACCAGGTTTTTGGCAGCTTCAGAGCTTTTTACCCTGTCTAGTGACTGCAAACGGGCTGCAGCTACCTCTAGCTCGGCATGTTCGGCCTTTAGGTCTGTCTGGGTCTTGGTTAGCTCTTCTATCTTGTAGCCATAGCTATTGGTCTTGGTCACCTGGGTCAAATACATCAAACCAAGCAAGCACATCAAAATTATTAGTATAATTGCGTTGCTAACGGGGCCCAACGTTTTGTCGGCAACCCTAAATGATGTGGTGTTTTGGTGAGGTTTTGCAAATCTTTGTCTTCCTATTGCTAAAGAGCTTGAATATGTCATTTTGTCCTTTTTATTTTTGTTTTCTTGGTTCCTAGCCCCTGTTTTCAGGGGCTAGGTGTCCTACAAAATTTGTTAGACTACTCTAACTTTTACCTTGTAGGCTCGGGAGAGGTTTTTTACCTGTATAGGCATTTAGACTCCCTTTCTTTTTGGTCCCGTGGTTACGGGAATTTTTATTTTAACGACGGCTCGCAGTTTTGCACTGCGTGCCCGCGGATTAAAAACTATTTCGTCACGCCCCGCTTCAACCGGTTTCTTGGTCAAAAGCTTCGCTTCGCTGTCGTACCTGTCGCCTGCCAGTTCTGCAAAGGCTCGCTTTACCAGGCGGTCTTCTAGGCTATGAAAGCTAATTACCGCCAGACGCCCTCCAGGTTTTAGCAGCTGTATCCAGACAGGCAAAGCTTGTTCTAGCTGGCCAAGCTCATCGTTTACGGCAATCCTAAGCGCCTGAAATGTCTTGGTCGCCGGATGTATTTTGCCCCTACCCCTGCCTGCAGCCCGGGCAACAACTTCTGCCAAAGCCTTTGTGCTAGTTATGGGCCGGTTGGCAACTATAGCCTGGGCAATTCGCCTAGCCCTAGGTTCTTCGCCGTAGTTTTTCAATATCTCGGCAATTTCTTCTGTGCTATAGCCATTTACTATGGCATCTGCCGTAAGCTTGGCATCCGTGTCCATACGCATATCTAGCGGGCCATCGTGCATGAAGGCAAAGCCTCGCGATGGTGTGTCTAGGTGTGCAGACGATACCCCCAGGTCAGCCAGAATCAGATCAAACCGCTCGTTTTTGTCTAGCTGCTCGAAAGAAGCAGCCAAAAAATCACTGTGGCTAATCTGCACAGGCTTATCTGCAAACCGTTTTTTTAGGGCGCTAATTGCCTGCTCGTCACGGTCTACTAGTATCGCTGGTGCGTTTAAGGTGCGTTCTAGTACAAGTGATGCGTGCCCGCCGTACCCAGCCGTTAGGTCTAGGTAGCTTTCGCCTGGTTTGGGGTCCAGCAACTTTAGCACTTCATCCGCTAGTACCGGAATATGTTCCTGTTTTTTTGGAACCATAATTTGTTTTTGTTTTGGTGATTTTTGTTTTTCATTTTTGTTTTCTTGCCCCTTACCTTTTCTTCTTCCGAGTAGTCTGTAAACAGATTACGACGTGGAATGAAAAGGTGTGGGGTGTTTGAACAAGATCACCTAACCGGCAGTCAACTTTTTGTTTTAAAAGTTTTTGTTTTTGTTTACCCCACAAACTTTCCGAAGAAAGTTTGTGGGGAGAATGGTTTTAACCATGTATGTGAGAGAAGTCTTGAGTTAAGATTTGCATCTTAAAATTTCCTTCACTGGTTAGAACCAAATTTTGAGAGACTTATGTGTGAGGTGGAGTTTTGGGAGGTGTTTTTTCTAACTAAGGTACTAGGGTTTTTATAAGGTGGTTACCCTCAGACCACCCGCTGGCTGCCGATTAGCCGATCTTCTTCATTAATTGTTAAGGTGCGTATCTGGAGGTTAGTCTTGTTTGCTCATAAGCCTCCAGTATTTACCAGCCCTTACTGCTACTACTTCGTGGTCTATGCCGGCGTAGTCCAGCAAATGCTGTTCTAGGGTGACACGGCCTTGTTTGGCATCTAGCGGAGCCTCGATCTTGCCTGCCCTAAACCGTACGTTCAGGTCGGCCACGCGCTCATCCAGAATGCTCCCCTTTAGCTCTGGCTCTACATCTTCGTCCCAAACTTGTTTTGGGTAAAGGTGCAGGTACTTTCCAAAGCCTCTGGTTAGTACTACCCCGCTGGCAAACTCACTACGAACTTCGGCCGGAATAGTTAACCGCCGCTTTTCGTCTAGCTTGCGCTGGAAGTAGTCGTTTGAAGCCATGTCTCTCGTTTAATGTGATATTTTTTGTTTTAGTGAGCGGTAAGCTTCTTTTTGGCTTACCCACATTTACCCACTAACATGACTATACAACCCACAGCTACCCACAAGCAAGCACTTTTTAGTGTTATTTAAGAGAAAAGACACTAACTTATCCACAGTTTTGACAAAAATCAAAAACCACCACAATATGTGGTGGTTGCACTCTCTTTTTAAACACTACGGCCCTAAGGGCTACCTAAAGATTGTTTAGGTCTACTTGTAGCACTTCGCCAGGAATCAGCCCTTCTGCATCTGTAACTTGTGGTTCTTTTGCTACCCTTTCTACCTCTGGTAGAATATCACCTTCAAACCCTACTACGTTTGCAACTCGTGAAACTACTGTCCAGGGGCCATCGCCGGGTTGTACAACTACATTCAGCACATGCTCGTCTTCTGGTAGGTTTTTAACGCCATCCTGCACAGCTTCAATCGCATCTTTATCTTGTGCAGAGGCTTTGGATTTTTCCCCATCACCAAGTGCAATAGCACCAACACCAATAGCAGTTGCTAAGCTAGCAGCCAGAACTTTTTCTTTAAATGTGAGTTTATTTCTATTACTCATGCCGCTATTATAGCAAAATGTTTATGCTTTGTCAACTATCTGGCTTGGTCGATGTCTTTTAGCTTCTTGATCTTGCCGGCAAACCACAGTGCGCTTGGGCGAATTGTACGTTTCATGCCATTTGCCCTGTCTACCTCTACCAGACCAAACTTTGGCCACCACCCATACGCCCACTCAAAGTTATCCAGCAGGCTCCAGTGGAAGTATCCGCGCACATCTACCCCCTCGCTTAGTGCTCGCTCCATGGCTATTATGCTCTGTTCTAGCCACCACTGGCGGTATTGGTCACGTGCATCTGCCACTCCGTTTTCGGTGATTATAATTGGCTTCTGGTAGCGAGCCCACACTCTGAGCAAAATTGGGTACAAACCCTCCGGCTCCATATATACACCCAGATCGCTCAGTGGCACCGAGGCATTGAATCTTTTCATACCGGGCAAAATTTTTAAGTATCTCTCTTGGTCGTCACGCACTATTTGGTTGCCCTTACCCCACACAAACCCCTTGTAATAGTCTGTAAAGTAATAATTAATTCCCACAAAGTCCATTTGTTTGCGAACCCGCCGCAAAAAGAACCAGTTCCACAGGTATCGTACGGTCTTAGTTGCCACTTCATCAAAGAAGTTATGGGGCCTTTTCGCCTGAATGTTTGCTAGCTGAGGGGCCAAACCAATTTGCAACTTAGGGTTTGCTACTTTTAATATTTTGTACGCCAGCTTGTGTGCCCGAATAAGATTTAGGTAAACTCTAATGCTAGATACCAAAGAGGTCTTTTGGGGTGGAAACTCACCTACCATATAACTATAGGTCATATACACATTCGGCTCGTTAATAGTAATCACGTGGTTAATCTCGCTGCCGTATTCATCTGCTATTTTATTTACAAATCGTTGCCAGTGTTTTAAGTTTTTGGTTTTTTCAAACCCTCCTTTGTCGGCAAACCACACCGGGAGCGTTAGATGCCAGATGTTCAGGAGTGGCTCTATGCCTCGTTTTTTTAACTCGTCTATACATTCGTGGTAATGCCGCAAAGCTTCTGGGTCCCAATCTCCCTCCCGCGGCTCTATGCGTGACCATTCTATACTAAACCTAAAGGCGTTTAGGTTTAGTGACTTCAGCAGGTCAAAGTCTTCTTTAAATCTCAGGTAGTGCTCTACTGCTTTGCCAGATACGTAATTGTCTGGATCTTGGGCCTGGTCTTTTATATCTTCCCAAACCGGGAGCTGCCCTAGCTTGTGCTTTGCGGTTTTGGCTAGTTCATGGGCGTTTTCTAGTTCCCACACGGTCCAGTTATTGTAGTTGCCGCCCTCTACCTGATGTGCCGCCGTGCTGGCTCCCCACAAAAA
>C687J35021_10002620_pt1 | contig 12696 bp, 17 predicted proteins | sample RifCSPhighO2_12_FD_35021 | JGI IMG/M metagenome (IMG submission 35021)
CAACAAATGGAAGCTTCTAACGTTGCCTTCTATAATACGTTTGATATTCGTTGGTTGACTCAAATCTTGTTAGATCTATCAATTGGTAAACTAGGAGAAGGTGAACGTAGATTTGTTCTTCGTACAGGTGAGCGCGGAATGGTTCAATTCCATGAAGCTCTTTCTGACTATGCTTCTTTATATACACCACTACAAGATCAAAATCGTGTACAATCTTTCGGAACCAATGGATTAAGATTCAAAGGTCAGTTCATGGAATATATGGGACCACAAGGAATTGTTGTAACATTAATGCATGATCCAATGAAAGATGACTTAATACGTAACAAAATCATGCATCCAGATGGTGGCCCTGCTGAATCTTACGTTTATGACATCCTTGATATGGGTAAAAACAAAGATGGTAACTCAAACGTACGTAAAGTATATGTGAAAAATAGCAATGACATCATGGGCTTTGAACCTGGTCTACGTAACCCTTTCACATCTGATTTGAAGATGAATGTAATGAGTTCTTCTGTTGACGGATATAAGACACACCGTGCTTCTATGTGTGGTGCTATTGTATATGACCCAACAAGAACAGCTACTGTTAAACCTTCAATTCTGAATATCTAATAGTAAATTAAGACAAAGGAGAAGAATAAAATGGAAAAGAAAGAATCACCATTAAAAAATGAAAAGGTAAAAATAGTCCCTATTACAGACCGTAAAGGGGGCTGGCTACCTAAAGGTCATGACGGGGCCTTTATGTACACTGGTGCCAAGAGAAGACTTCCAGTTCCTCAAGGACCAAATGGACAATTGTTAGATCCACTCTCAGAAGATGAAAGAGCTTTCTTTGAAAGCCCTGAATCAGGACTAGCAATGAAACCAGGGGACTTATCAGTGTACAAAAAACAAGATAACTACTGGGAAAGATTTGAGATCATTCTGGATAAGAATGGTCTTGATCTTGACCTTAGTAATCCAATAGATTATTTCAAGTTAAAAGTCTTGAAATTAAATAGTAAAGAAATAGCACCTTCTTTTAGAGATAGGCANAGTAAAGGTTCTTATAAATTCTANATCATGGAAAGTGGTGAAGAGTTTGAAGTAGAAGCAAACAAAGCAGACTTAATGAAAAGAGCTTGGAAAGAATACGGTAAGATGGAAGAGTCTCTCACTCGCATGAGAAACTTNTTAACTCTATACTGNAATACTTATGAGCCAACTCGTAAAGTTCCTAAATCTCCTAAAAGAGAATGGTTAATTAGTGAAATATCAAAGGTCATCGAAAAAGATATCACAGGTTATTTAAAAGTAATCGAAGATAAAGACTATGATATGAAACTCTTTATTAATGAATGTGTAGATGNTGGCGTTATCACCAGAGAAGGTAAAACAGGTTATCATGCTCTTGCATTAGATGGTCGGTTTAACAATATCAAGGAATTGATTATATACCTTAATGATGGTAAAAACCAAGANAATCTAATGTTGTTAAAAGCTCAATTAGAAAACACTAAGTAATGACTGCTAACGAATTAGCAANTGAATTTGAAATCAGGTACGACAAGATAACTAATTTTGCTGCACCAGGATATGAAGATGATGAGATAAGCGCTCTGTTGAACGATGCAACAGAGCGATTTATCAAATCTGTATATCAACCAAAGGGTAACAGATATAGAGAAGGATTTGAAGGAACTGAGAAACGTAGAAAAGATTTAAGTGAATTGATTAGAGGTCCTAAAGACTTAACTGGAACACTTGTAACAAGTATAGCTGCAGATCAAGATCAAATAGTTCAATACGGTAGAATGTTTAATTTACCTACTGATTTCTGGTTAGCGATATACGAAGAAGCTCTTACTGACGAAGATGATTGTACTAGTAGTACAACACCTAAAACTAAATTAAGAGTAAGAATAGAACCAGTAACACACGATGAATATGTCATCAATAAAAAGAATCCTTATAGGAAACCTTATATAGATGCTAACGATGGAATGGTGTGGAGACTGGACTTTTCAAGGGAAGCTATTGGTACCAACCCTAAACGTCACGAATTAGTGACAGATGGAACTTTTAATGTAACAGAATACTATCTACGCTATGTTAAAAAACCAAGAAAGATTGTAGTAGATAGAACAACTCCTGCTAACCAGGTTGATTGTGAGTTAGATGAAATGACTCATAGTGAGATTGTTGATATAGCTGTTCGTAGAGCNGTGGGTATNACTGATCCTAAAGAATATCAAATNAAGTTAGCTGAAGAGCAAAATAAAGAATAATATTAAATAAATAACATAATAAACTAAACAAAATGGCAATTGATAAAATAACCAAGAATACGGTTAGAAACGCTACAAAAGTATCAGGATATGCTGGTGCAGATAAGATGAATGAAGTCATTGATCGTGTAAATGATCTTAATGATGGTACTGGTGATATTACAGTAGATGATGCTACAATTAGTGGTGATCTTACCGTAACAGGAACTTCTACATTTAATGGAACTATTGTACTTGGAGACGCTGCTGCTGATGCACTAACAGTAAATGCTACTACTACTTATGGAGCACCTGTAAACTACTCTAATGAAACAGGACTAACTGCAGATACCAATGGAACTCAGGCTGCCGCAAAACCTTTAACAGAAGAAATAAATAATATTACTACAGTAGCTGCTGCAGGTCATGCTGTAAAGTTACCAGCAGCAGTAGCTGGAGCCCATGTACATATAAAGAACTCAGGGGCCAATGCTCTTGCTATCTTTCCTGCTACATCTGATAGTATTGATGCTTTAGCAGTTAACTTAGCTGTATTTTTAGTTCCTGGAGCTAGTGCAGATTTTTATGCTAAAGATGCAATTGTTTGGGAAAGTAATATAGACCAAAGTTTTTCTTTACAAGCTCCTACAACTTTAAGAGGACAATTAGAATTAAAAGCCGCAGACTCTGCAGGTAATACAATAACAACTATTACCAACGCTTCACAAGCAGCTGCTAGAACTTACACAGTTCCTGATGCTGGGACTAGTGCTTCTTTTGTAATGTCAGAAGGTACACAATCAATAAATGGAACTAAAACATTTGGAGATAATATATCTTTTGAAAAAGAAGAAGCTCATACAGTAAGTGTAGCAGATAGTACAACAGCTGATACAGCAGGAGGCGCTTTAACAGTATCTTCAGGAAAAAGTTCAGGAACTGCTACCGCTGGAACAATTACTATTTCAGGAGGTATTGGAGGTGATACTGGTTTAGGTGGTGCACTAACACTAAGTTCAGGAGCAGGAGGAGCTACTAGTGGAGATTCAGGGGCTGTTACTATACAATCAGCAAATGAAACTGGAACAGACGCTTCTGGAGCAATTACTGTTACTTCAGGAACAACAGCATCAGATGCTTCAGGAGTTGTTCAAATAAAAACAGGCAATGTTGCTACATTAGGAAATTCTGGAGCAATAGATGTTTTATCAGGAAACTCAACAACAAGTGGTGATTCTGGATATGTAAGTGTTGCATCAGGATCAGCAACTGTAGGAGGTACAGGGGATGTTTTTTTATCCTCAGGAGACACAGCAAGTGGTCTAGCAGGAGACATTATATTAACACCAGGAACATCCACCTCTACAACAGTTTGTCCTATAGTATCATTAGGTAAAGCAGTAGTTCATAGACCTACTTCAACAGCAGTAGCAACTGGAGCAACAGCTTCAATTATTGGAACAATCAGTGGAACACTAGGAGTTACTGGTGCTACAGGTAACGTAACTCTTCCAACAGGTACTGAAATTAGTACTGCAATTGGATCTGTTACAGCAGGTACATACTTTGATCTAATAGTAAATACAATAGGAATGACTGCTGCAAACGTTTGTACAATTGTACCAGGAGTTGGTATAGTAACTGCAAAAATGGTAAGTGCAGGAGACAGTGCTACAGATCAATTACTTACAGTAACAAATACATCAAATGTAAACATAGGTGTATTTAGACTTGTAAACATTGAAGCAAACTCATGGTCTTTACATAGATTGGCATAAGAAAATAAGTAAATTCGTAAAATAAGTATAAATTAAAAACAAAAAAACAAAATGGCTCGTTTAAATCATGAAGGTCGCATAACGCACCTTTTTATTGCCGACAACATCTCTAGAACTGCTAGCGTAACACCTAGTACTCTTGCTGATGGTGAAGTCGCTTTTTTCACCGTAGGTGGATCAAAAACACTCGGTGGAGGTGGCGCAACAAATCCTGCATCTGCACAAGACGAAATGGTTATCATGCAAGGTCGTGGTACAGGTAATCCTCCTTTGAAATCACCAGTAATTAAGAAATCTCGTGTTAAGCGTTACACTGGTAAAGCGTATGCTGCAATGGTAGAACAGATTGATTACATTGGTTACAATGGTACTTCAGGTGCTATTGAAGCATTGAATGATAATCTATATCAAGCTAGATTGCTCGTAAGAACAACTACTAACTTAAGCTTCTATCAACAGAAGTATCTTGATCTTAACTATAAATCAGATGCTACTGCTACACAAGCAGAAATCGCTTCTGGATTAGCTGTTGTAGGTATTAAGACAATGGATCGTCAACCAGAGAATCCAATCAAAATAGAAAGAATATGTAATGACGCTGGTGTTGCTAACGCAATAGCTGCTGGAGCTGACTATACTCATTTCTACTTTGTTAATGGTTCTAAAATTGTTACTGGAACTAACTCTTCTAGTGTAGCAATGTTGGGATCTGATGAAACTAATGCTGATATCGTAGCTGGTGTATTCGTAAGAAACGGTACTGCTGTAACAACTCCAGTATATAAAGTTGTTAGCGCAACTGCTGGTACAGGAACAACACCTGCAGGAACCCCATTCTTCTTTGAATTGGATGTCCCATATCAAGGAGTAACTGCAACAACTGCTGTAGCTTCTACTGAATTCATCACTGCAGCTCTTGCTGCTGCTGCTGACTTTGGTCTTAAACTAACAGGTCGTGAACTTGAATTCTCAACTGGTAAGAAAGAATATCGTAAGTCTCGTTGGAAAACACAACTTATGGATTTCGGTACTACTGACCTCGATGAGAATACAGGAGCTTCTGAAGGTGTAGGAAACTACGAACAGATTGCTGAACTTGAATATCACTGTCAAGGAAATGAGAATGGTAATTTTTATGCTTCTACTGCTAACGGGCCTGTACAGTCTCGTAGAGTAGATGTTGAAGATACTAACTATTCTATATTAGTACTTGAGTATGATATCGAAACTTCTGGTGGACTTAATGGAGTAAGCTTACAACCTTGCTCAGTTATCATCGCACTAGACAAAACAAGTGGATCTTTCGGAGGACAAGTAGGAACTGTAGCGGCTGATACCGTTACTGAAATCTTGACTACTTTAGAAGACTTCACTGGTACTTCCGTACTCGACACCTCTCTATAATCTCATAGTTGACATAGGGGGCTTAAAACGCCCCCGTGTTGACTTTTTCTTTTTACTCCTAATTAAAGACGATGGCATTAAAACTCACATTTTCAGCTTGTTTAAAAGAAAACTGTTCAAAGTTATTAATAACTGATACAACTGACGTTTACCATGCTGTCAATAATCCTACAGGTTGGGGAGCTCCTAATCTTGTTTCTGCGGACATAGCTACTGCAGAAATTTTAATTGAATACATTGATGATGAAAATGTTACTAGTGAAATAGTAACTGTTGATGTATTATCTCAAATACCAGATCCAGTAACTGATACTTTTGAGTTTGATCTTATTGATGAAACTTTCTCAGATGGATACTATAAAATAACCTACACAATAGTAGCTAATAATGGCACTATATATCGTAAGGTTTTAAGAACTTTCTTCTATTGTAACGTACAATGTTGCATAGATAAATTAATTGCTGCTATACCAGATCAAGCATGTGAATGTGATATCAAAAAACTAACTGAAGAGCTTTTCTTTCCTGAAGTATTAATGGAAGGACTAAAAGCTGCTGCAGGTTGCGGTAATACAACAACTGCTTATAAGATACTTGAACGACTTGAAAAAATATGCGCTAACTCAGATTGTGATTGCGCTTAACTATATAAAAAAATAAACATGGCTTGCTGCAATGATTGCGACTCAATACAACTTCCTATACCTGATGACGGTGTAGGTATATCTAGTATAACACTAAACGGTTCTAATCAATTTGTTATAACATTAACAGATGCTAGTATTATAACCACAAGTGCTGTTACTATAACAGCTACAAGTGCTAATATACTTTATAATAATACAACATCAGAAACAACAAACGTTGCTGCTGGAGCTACTCAAATAGGTACTAAAACATACACTATACCAGCTAATACATTAGTAACAGATGGAGATGAAATCAGAGTAACCGCTTGGGTTAAACTTTCTACCACTACATTAGATTCATTCTTTAGAGGATGGATATATATTAATGGAGCTTGGTTTTCTACATCATATACTTCGGGAGGAGAAATGATATGGATTGGTGGAGGGGCTGTTTACATGAAAATGGAACTTATCTTAAAAAGAAAAACAAACACCACGGCTTATGCAGATTTCCAATCATGGACATATGACGATAAACAAAACCTTAATACCTTCTTAAATAGAGGTAGATATGATGATTTAACACCTGGTCTTCCAGCATTTAATTTTACAACAAACTCAATTATAGTTGCTGTTTATGGACAATCATTGGATGGTGATGGAAATACCGTAATAGATAATACAGATATGGTCTGTGATAAATTAACTATAGAATACATTAAAAAAACTTAAAATGGCAGGAATAAGACATGTAGTTGCGGAAAGAGAAATAACAGCAGGAGGAGGAACTATCACAGTTAACTTTAACCTTCCTTATTCTGCACTTAAATTATATACATCAGGGGCTGTAGCTCTTGCTGCTAACTGGTCAGTAACATCTTCTGGTACATTAAGAACAGGAGCAGAGTTTCTCACATATTGTGATTTAGATGGAGTAACTTTAGGAGCTAATACAATTACTATTTTTGGTGAAAGTATTTCTCAGGCTGTTCTTACTAATTGTAATTTTTTAGTTAAAAGTATATATGATGGTACTAAATTTATTACCAATGTAATCCCAAGTGCTTCAGATAGTGGTTATATAGTAACAGCTAATCTTGCTGACGATGCAGTAACTACTGCTAAAGTAACAGACGATGCTATTACAAATGATTTACTAGCTAATATAACAAGAGGTTCAATTAAAGTTGGTGGAGCATTAAATGCTCCTACAGATCTAGCTGCATTAACTTCTGGACAAGTTGTAATGGGCGATGGAACAGATGTTGTTTCTTTACCTATATCAGGTCATGTTACACTAAGTGGCACAGGACAAATTACAATAGCTAACTCTGTTATTACACAAGCAATGTTGGCATTTACTTTACAAGAGTATTTAAGTACTACTATAACATTATCAAGTGCTCAAATATTAACTTTATTTGCTACACCTGTTACTATATTAAGTGCACCAGGTTCGGGTAAATATTATGAACTAGTATCTTGTTCAGCTTATAATAATTTCAATACTGCTGCTTTTGCTAATGGTGCTGATTTATTAGAACTTCGTACTGGGGCTAACATTAATTGGTCTTTCCCTAACTCTTTTACAGAAGCTGGTGCAGATCAAGTACATCAAGGAACTCAAGGAACAGCTGCTATAGGACTTAATACTGCACTTACAGTAACAACTACAGCTGCAGATCCTACATTTGGTGATGGAGCAATTACTTTAAATATTATATATAGAATAGTAACAGTATAATGACTCAAGATTGTTTAAATACATATATTAGAGATACTAAATGTAAATACTATAAAGAAGTAGAAAAACTATCTGATGCATTAGCATATGGTAAAAGAGACTTAAAATGTGTCTTTACTAGAGTTAAACTACTTAGAATGTATATTAGATTAATGTGTGAATATGATGCATTTGATGAAGAGGTTACAGCAGCTTTCTCTATTGAGTTTGTTAATGCTGGAGGAAGTTCAGATACAATAACATTAACTTTAGATGGCGATCCTGTATATACTTATGTAGGCACAGGAACTGGAGAAGATATAGCATCTTTTTTTTATGGTGAAATAACAACAGGACCATCAGACTATATAGCACTATTTGATGGTAATACTTTATATATATATACATATTCTGTAGCAATATCCTATCTTGATTTACCTTTAACAACTAGTTCTGGGGGATTTACTACATTTACTACAACCTCCTTAGAAAATAGCTTAGACACAATCCTAGACCTATTAAACTGTATTACTGAAGAACAATTAGAATCAATTATTAGACACTCTCAAAAAATATTAATCAATCACACAACTACATCCAATTGCGGCTGTGGGTGTTAAAATTTAAACAATGGCAATCGAAAAGAAATTACAAGACCAACTCAAAGCATACTCTGTTAATGCAGTTGATTCAGGAAAGGCTATACAAACAGTTACCTCTTTAGTAGATGAAAATGGAGTAGCTATAGATGCTTCTAATCCATTAGATGTATCTATAGGTTCTGCAACACTAACTGTTAATTTAGATGCAGCTAATGATGAAGTAACTGTTTACGGTTCTTCTGATGGAGGAACAACAAGACAAGTAGTTCACACTGATGCTGCAGGAGATTTACAAGTAGATATATTATCAGGAACAATTACTACAGTATCAACAGTAACTGCTGTTACAGCTATTACAAATGCTTTACCTGCTGGAACTAACCTATTAGGAATTATTCAATCTAAAGAAATCCCAGACAGTACTTCTACATATTCTCCAGATGCAGATGATTCAGCTGCTTATGAAGCTAGTACTATTACTAAAGCATCAGCAGGAGTGTTATATTCTGTATCAGGATATAATTCAAGTTTATCAGATCAATGGATTCAGGTACATAATACAACATCATTACCAGCAAATGCAGCTGTTCCTGTGGTTATCTTTTTAGTAAAGGCACAATCAAATTTTTATTGGGAACCTTTAAAATTTGGTAAATATTTTTCTACAGGAATAACAATTTGTAATAGTTCTACAGGCCCAACTAAAACAATAGGAAGTGCAGATTGTTGGTTTAACATTTTATTTAAATAATTATGTCAGTATCAACTAAGAATACAACAATTGGAGATTCTATTACATGTGGAATACCTCTCCTCAGCCCTACTGATTCTACTACATACTATTTTGGTGCAGCAAACGCATTAGCAGCAAATACTGTAGATGGTGATTTTGATATTGCATTTCCAAGAAATGGAATTGTTAAAACAGTTACCATTTCAATATACAATTCAGGAACACTTGGAAGTGCAGAAACAAGTACTATGTACTTTAGATTAAATAGTACCACAGACAGTGTTTTAACAACCACTATTACAACAAATTCTGACACTCAACATTTTGTTGCTCAAAATTTAAACATTGTAGTGACACAAGGGGATCGTGCTGGAATTAAGTGGGTAACACCTGCTTATGTAACAAATCCAACAAGTTTGAGAGGAAACATTTTAATATATTGGGAATAATATGGAAACAACTAAATCTTATAAATATAAACTTCAAGGTAATGGAAAAGATTCATGGGAAGTTTCTGAAATAAATTCTGATCAGATTGTTATCAGTAAATATATTATTTTTGAAGATCCTAGCAAGAAACCAGTACCAGTTGTAGATGTAATTAAACTACTTCAATCTTTATCACAGGATGAGATAGCTCAAATTAAAAACATATTAAGCTAACAATAAAAATGATAAACTATAAATTTTTCTTACTAAGTGGCATTACTAAAATTGGTAATCATAGTGGATTATAATAACATTAAAAAATAAAATTAATGGAAAACAATTCAATTATATGGTGGATAGTTTCAGGAATAGGAGGGGCAATTATTGCACTTTTAAGTTGGGCATTAAAGATTATATATCACGACCAAAAAGAAAAAATTAAACAAATGGAACAGAGAATAAAAGAAGCTGAAGATGTTTCTTCTGAAATAAAAGAAAATTATATTAATAGATTTGACAATGTAAACAAACATATTGTTTCCAGTAAAGAAGAGATTATTGACAAAATACATAAACTTGAATTATCGGTTAATGCTAATGTAGCTTCTGATCTAATCAAAAATACAGCAATAGCAGTTGCACTAGCATTAAAAGACAGTAAAGAAAAATAATATGAGTGTAAGAGAGAAAATAGTAGAATATGCTTTATCAGATGTGGGGCTACAAGAATCTCCTGCTGGTTCTAATAAAATAAAGTATAATGATTGGTACTATGAGGGAGTAGTTATTAATGCAGCTCATTGTGCTACAGCAGTTTCATACTGGTACAATTATGGAGGTAATCCACTTCCTAATATAGACACATATAATGGTTTTGCTTATGTACCTACAATTTACTTTAAAGCTAAAAAAAATGGTTGGTTAGTAGAAGATCTTAACTTTGTTAAACCTGCTGATATAGTTATATACGATTTCAATTTAGATGGTAAATGGGATCATACTGGTATATTTGAATCTTGGATAGAAGAAGGTAAAATTTTCTGGGCTATAGAAAGTAACACTACTCCAGATGGAAAAACAGGTTCTCAAGCTAATGGCGGAGAAGTTTGTAGAAAGAAAAGGAAAGTAACTAAAGGAACTTTATTTATTAATATAATAGACAACGTAAAGTAATATGGAAATAAAAAGAAATAATTATTGGGCTCCTACTCCTGTGTTTTTCAGAAAATTAGGAGATGCCTTTTTAGCTGTATCTACCTCAACAGGTGTACCAGCTATGATGATGGATTATAAATGGACTGGTATAACTATATTTATCTTAGGAGTGTTAGGTAAGTTTTTAACTAACTTTTTTAAAGATATACCTCCAGTGAAAAATGATACTTCTAAGTGAAAAAATTGAAACTCCTGTGGGAGCAATTATTATGTGGACTACAAATATAGCACCGATAAGATTTCTTTTATGTCAGGGACAAGAGGTTAGTAGAAATAATTATAGTGGTTTATTTAATATTATAGGAACTACTTATGGAATTGGAAATGGGATAGATACTTTTAATTTACCTAATTTAAAACAAAGATTTCCCTTGGGAAAAGCAGATTCTGGAACAGGTAGTAATTTAGGAGATACAGGAGGAGTAATAGACCATACACACAATGTTACGGTTATAACAGATCCAGTATTAATAGCATTGGGCGTATCAACAGTTGGAGCAGAAGGAACTTATGAAAGTGAGGCTAATAATCCTCCCTTTTTAGTAATTAACTATATAATTAAAACATAAATGAAAAGAGAAGAAAGAGTTATTTATTGGGGATTAATAGTTGCACTATTTTTCTTTATGTTTAAGAGTTGTGAAAGGCCCGTTGAATGGGAAGAAAAAACTAAAACAAGTAGAACAGTAGAACATAGAACATATTGGGATACCATTGAGTTCCCAGTAAAAAAAGAGGTGTTGGTCTATGTTAAAGTACCAGTACCTTTTAATGAGGAACCAGATCCCGTAGATTCTTCTATAATAAGAGAATATAGTTCTCCTTATGAAGATAGTCTGATTAAAGGTAATATCAACATTAAAGTTGATGGTACTTTATTAGCTCAAAGTTTACTATACACCCCTAAATTCCCAAAATATATTATTAAAACAGACTCTGTAATTGTAACTAATACTATTGAAAAAACGTTAATAGAACAACCTAAGACTCGTCTTTTAATAGGAGCTAGTGTTTTAGGCAGTAAAAATAATGTCGGTATAGTGCCTTCATTAGGTATTATGGATAAGAAATACACATCTTATATGATAGGTTACGATGTTGTAAATAAGACAGTTAATGTGACCTTTATTAAACCCATTAGATTAAAAAGAAAATAATGAGCTCTTTAAATGAATTAGCATATAGTACTCTGCTTAAGATGAGACCTCATCTATCAGATGATGAGAATTTAGATATACGTGAAGTAAAAGAGGAGTATCATCGTCAACGTGCTTTATGGATTAGAAATGATCTAAATAAGAATCATACAATAGACGATAATATTACTCAAGAAATAGCCTGTGCAGAGCTTGAATTCGTAGATGCTGGAGATTGTTGTGATATAGACTTAGGATGTGATGTTCTTAGAACAACCATAAAGATACCTAATTTCGTAGAATTACATAAAGATCCTGCTATAACCAGAATAGGACCTGTAGATAAACTTTCTATAAAGTACACTTTAGTTCCTTTCTCTAGGATTCCATATGTAGGAAATGGTAGATATAATAGAAATACTATATACGCTTTCTTACTTAATGGTTATATATATCTATATTCTAAAAACGGATTATATAAATATATAGAAAGAGTAAGTATTAGAGGTGTTTTTGAGAATCCTCAAGATCTTCATTCTATAGTATCAGAATGTACAGGAGATGTTTGTTATTCAGATGATGACGAATATCCTATAAATAAATGGATGATACCATATATAGAAGCTGAAGTTATGAAGAAGTTCATTCCTAGCTTAAATCAACCAGTAGATCAAAGCAATAACGCTAAATCAGATATACAACCAATAAGTCAATAATGATAGAGATTAGTAATAGAGGTAAAGGTAAGTACAAAAAGAGTTATGGAATGAAAGACTTCTATAATACTTATAA